>Ga0326597_10000299_pt1 | contig 93506 bp, 99 predicted proteins | sample RVTome_12_FD_203789 | JGI IMG/M metagenome (GOLD analysis project Ga0326597, IMG submission 203789) | Soil microbial communities from uranium-contaminated site in the Upper Colorado River Basin, Wyoming, United States - RVT100D185 | ecosystem: Environmental > Terrestrial > Soil > Contaminated >...
CCGGCGAACTTCGTCCCACACGGCCTGGCGTGATGCAGGGTCAAGTCCGGTGGTCGGCTCGTCCAGGAACAGGATCGACGGCCGGTGGACCAGCCCGGTTGCCAGGTCAAGACGCCGACTCATGCCCCCCGAGAAACCACGAACCTCACGCTCGGCCGCATCCGCCAACCCGACGACCGCCAGCAGTTCCTCGGCACGTGCGACCGGGTCGGTGACGCCGTACAGCTGGGCCTGCAGTTCGAGGGTCTCCCTCGCCGTCATCAGGCCGTCCAGGCCCGACTCCTGCATGGCGGCACCGATGCTGGCGCGGACGGCTCCGGGCTGGGTTGCCACATCATGGCCGGCCACGATCACCGAACCGGACGTCGGGCGCAACAGCGTCGTCATGATCCTGACGGCCGTGGACTTGCCGGCCCCGTTCGGGCCAAGGAAGCCGAACACCTCGCCGGCTTCCACGGACAAGCTCACGCCGTCGACCGCGCGCACGTCGCCGCTGTAGACCTTGACGAGGTCGATCACCTCGATGGTTGACATGGGTCACTCCCGCCTGGCCGATTCGCCCCTGGGAAGTCATCCAGACTTCCGAAACGGCGGCGTATCGAAGGTGGGAGTGAACCGGGCCACGACCCCGCGGCCAACCTGAGCCTGGCCTGATCTACAGCATCCGGGCGGCGTACTCCGCAAGCTCGGATCGGACGCCCTTGGCGAGGGTGACGTGACCGAACAACGATGTGCCCTTGAGCTTTTCGATCAGGGCTGCCATTCCGCCGTGGGGTGAGATGTACGGGTTGTCGACCTGACCGAGGTCGCCGCAGAACACCACCTTGGAACCGGACGCCATCCGCGTGAGGATGACCTTGAGCGCCGACAGCTCGATGTTCTGGGCCTCGTCGACGATCACGAACTCGTCCGTGATCGAGCGACCGCGCAGGTAGGTGATCGCTGCCAACTCCAGTTGCCCACGCTCGGTCAACTGGTCAACCTGCTGGGCGATGTTGCGGTGGTCCCGCAGGGCGCGTGCACCGGTGCCGCCGGCCGAGAACAGGGAGTAGAGGTTGTCGTGCACAGCGGCCATCCACGGTGCCAGCTTCTCATTCAGGTCGCCCGGCAGGAAACCGACCTCCTGCTTGCCCACCGCCACCAGCGGCCGGTAGACACTGACCCGGCGGTACTGGCTGGCCCGCAGCACCTGCTCCAGCGCCGCTGCCAGTGCCAGGAACGTCTTGCCGGTCCCCGCCATGCCCATCAACGACACACACGGCACCGTCGGGTCCAGCAGCAGGTCGATCGCAAACGTCTGGCGCACGTCCCGCGGTGACACGTCGAACGGGTGACGGTGGTGGGCGACGCGGTGAGCCGTGATCCCACCGTCGGGGCGCAGGTCCACCACACGGGCCAACCCTGACGTCGACGGCCCGGCGTGCAGCACCAGGCACTGGTTGAGCTGCAGCTCCTCGGCGAGGTCAGCCACCTCAGCCGTGAGCTCGACCTTGCCGTCGTGGTGGAGATCGTTGACGACGCGTGGTTCGACATCGATCTCGGTCACCCCGGTGTAGAGCTCGTGGACCTTGGCGGTGTCGGCGCGGTAGTCCTCGACCTCGGCACCCAGTTGCCCAGCCTTGACCCGAAGTGCGGCGTCCTTGGTGACCAACGTCCCGCGCAGGCCCAGGGCGACCTTCAGGATGCGGTGATCGGCCAGCGATGGATCGAGGTAGCCCGGCAGCTCGATGTCCACGTGATTGGACTCGATGCGCAACGTCCCACCACCGGGAAGCGGTTCAGGATCGCGCAGTCCGGACCGCGACGACTGGCGCAGCTCCTCGAGGCTGCGGATGGCGGCGCGGGCGTTGCGACCGACCTCGTCCATCTTGGTCTTCTTGCGGTCGAGTTCTTCGACCACGACAAGGGGAAGGACGACCTCATGCTCGTCGAACCGGAACATGGCGTCCGGGTCGGCGAGGAGGACACAGGTGTCAAGCACGTAAGTGGTCACCAGGTGTTCCCTTCGGGTTCATGCGGCCATGGGTGGCAAGACACCTCGTGGCCATGCAATGACGAACGCCGCCCGGCGAGTGGCGGCGTTGATGGCGGGGTGACAGCGGGTCGTCCGGGCCGGTCGGGCCGAGGAAGACGTCGCCCCCGGTGAGGGGAACGACCCGTCAGCGACGGGTCCACGAGGAGGTGGGCGGCGGTCACGCGACCCACACTACCGGGCGTCCCGAGCGCCCAGAAGCACCCACAACGCCGCGATCGTCACCGCCCGAAGCGGCGCGCGCGCCGCTGGTAGTCACGCAGGGCACGCAGGAAGTCGACCCGTCGGAAGTCCGGCCAGTAGGGGTCGCAGAAGTAGAACTCGCTGTGGGCGGACTGCCAGAGCATGAACCCGGACAGACGCACCTCGCCGGAGGTCCGGATGATCAGGTCGGGGTCCGGCAACCCGGTCGTGTAGAGGTGGCCGGCAATCCGATCGACATCGATGTCGGCGGCGACCTCGTCCAACGTGCGCCCTCGGGCCGCCTCGTCCAACAGCAGCGAGCGCAGGGCATCGGCGATTTCGTGGCGGCCGCCATAGCCCACCGCAACGGCAACGGTGATGCCGGACCGGTGCTGGGTCGACTCGCTGGCCTCCTTCAACGCATCGCGCACGTCGGTCGGCAGCAGGTCCAGGGCTCCGACCAACTGGACGCGAACGCCCCGTCGCTCGGCAGCAGGGCCGTTGGCCAGGCCGTCGACGGTCGCCGTGATGACGGACAGCAGGCCGGACAGCTCGGCCTCGTCGCGACCGAGGTTGTCGGTGCTGAGCATCCACAGGGTCACGTACGGGATGCCCAGCTCCGCGCACCAACCCACGAACTCGTCGATCTTGGCGCCACCCGCACGGTGGCCCTCGGTGGGATCCGTGAGGCCCCTGGCGCGCGCGAAGCGCCGGTTGCCGTCCAGGATGACGGCCACGTGGCGGGGCAGCGATGCCTGATCGAGCTGCCGGACCAGCCGACGCTCGTAGGGGGGATAGAGCAGGGATGTGAGCTTCATCCGCGCGAGCGTACGTGCGACCGGGCCACCCGGACCGGTGCACGGATACGCTGCCGCGAGCTTCGCGAACCTGGAGCCGGCGGATCTCCCCGCCCCCGATCCCGACGCCAACGCGCCCCCGAGGCAGGACCCGACGGGTGGCACCGCAGAGGTCGGAGCCGACCATGGCCGAGACCTGGCTGTCCCCGGAGGCCTACGACCGCCTCAAGACCGAACTCGACGGGCTCAAGACGACGGGGCGCACGGAGGTCTCCAAGGAGATCGAAGTCGCGCGCGCCCACGGCGACCTCCGCGAGAACGCCGAGTATCACGCGGCCAAGGACCGGCAGGGCCAGATGGAGGCGCGCATTCGCCAGGTCGAGAGCCTGCTGCGCGAGGCCAAGGTCGGCAAGCCGCCGTCGCGGGCAACCGGCACCGTCGTCCAGGGCCTGGTCGTGGTGCTCGACGTCGATGGTGACGAGGAGGAGTACGTGGTCGGCTCACGCGAGGACTCGCACGCTCACTACGAGATGCTGTCCGCGGGCTCACCGATCGGCCGAGCAGTCCTGGGGGCCAGCAAGGGTGACACGGTCAGCGCGGAAACACCGGCCGGCACACTCAAGATCACCATCAAGGACGTCCGGGTTCCCTGATCTCGTCACGCAGGGCGGCGAGGTCGCCTTGCACCGTGGCAACGCGCGACGACAGCTCCGTCGCCATCGAGCCGATGGCATTGGCAACCTGCGACTGCAGCGCGGACAGCCGCGCGGTGACCTCGTCGAGGTCGAGGCGGATCTTCTCGGTCGACGGGCCGAGCCGTTCCGCGGCGGGACGCGCGCCGTCCTCGATTCGGTCCAGGCGGGCGACCACCTCGTCGAGGCGCGCCACGACCCGATCGACCGCCGCACCGCGATCGGCCCGCTCCTTGGAGACGCGGTCCTCGGCACGGCCCATGGCCGACTCCAGGCCACGCGCCAAGTCCATCGTGTCGCTGACCCAGTGTTCCTCCATCGCCTCGACCTTCGCGGCCGACTGGTTGGCAACATGGACGATCTGGTCCTGCAGCCCGGCAACCGCCTGGTCAAGTGCTGCCTGTTGCGAAGCAGCTGCCTGGTCGATCGCGCGCCGGTGGCCGGTGATCGTCTCGTCGAGGTTTCCCTGCTGGTGGGCAACCGCTCGGTCGACGACCGACTGCACGGCTGACGTCGCCTCGGCGGCCAGGCGACGGGCGTCGCCAAGACCGGCCGCCACCTCGCCCCGATGGTCACCCAGCTCGGCACGCAGCTCGGCCACCGAGCGATCCGTGGATCGTCCCAGGTCCGCCAGCGAGGTGCTCACCTCGTCGAGCAGACGAACGAGGTCTTCGCGCAGCGCCTGCTCGCGGCCGCCCAGCTCCGTTCGCAGTTCGGTCGCGACGTCGCCGAACGCGGCGCGCAGGGCATTGTCGACGGCGGCCAGCTGCCCCGTGACGGAGGCCGCCAGCTCAGTGGTGGCGTCGTGCTGCTGCGCCTGCTGGTCGTCAAGTGCCTTCAGTCGACCGGTGATGGCCTCCGACACCCTCGCCAGTCGTGCGACCGCGGGACCGAGGTCGTCGCGCAGCGCTGCGACGCGCTGCTCCTGCTGTCCACGCACGTCTTCGAGCAGGTCCAGCAGGCGCGCCTCGGCTTCCAGCTGCGCCTGCCGGGTGTCGCCCAGCGCGGCATCGACCGCACCCAGGACGTCCTCGACGCGCCCACGCATGACGTCAAGCTCCCCGCGACGAGCCCGCTCGTGATCGTGCAGCTTGCGGTCCGCACGCTCGAGTTCGTCCTCCAACGCGTCCAGGCGGGATTCGATGCGAGCGGTGGACTCCTCGTTGCCGATGTCGTCAAAGATGGCGCGCAGGCCGGCTGCGGTCGTCTCCTGGCGCGACGGCTGCGGGTGATCGTCATCCGCGAGCAGTGGCCCAGCGTCCGCAACGCCTTCATCGAAGGCGTCACCGACCCGACCGGGTCCGGGTGAGGTGTCGGGCAGGACGGCGTCGTTGGACACGGCTGCCTCCTCTGGATGGGGAGCTGGCCTTGGCGCCAGCAGGACGTCACGGCGCAAAGTCCGCCATGCCACAGGGTGGCACAGTAGGCACCCAGTGGGAACGAGGCTGCTGTGGGCTGATGCCGGCCGAGCAGGCTCATGCTGCGCCGCCCGCGGCCGACAGGGTGAACAGGCTGCGTCGGTGTTCGACCACGTGCCCCGAAAACCCTCCCCCGGCCGATCCGCGGACTAGTCCAAAATCGTCATGGATCACTGCGCGAAATGGCTCGCCAAGGTCGGGCGGGATGACCGATGAACTGTCACCATTCGCCTACCCACCCTTGGTCCCAGGAGCACGCATGCCGACGCCCGACCTCGCGCGCGGTGCCGCCACCACGTTGGCGCCCACGGTTGCCCCGACCACCACGACGACCACCGTGATCTGCGACGACCGGCCGATCATCCGGCTGGCCCTCGAGGCCATCGTGCGTGGAATCGACGGGTTGCGAGTCGTCGACCGCAGCGAAGTGACGCGCCTCCCCGAAGTCGTGCGTCGCACCCGCCCGGGCCTGTTGGTCCTGGCCTGCCGAGAGAACGATCCGGATCCGTTCCGCGCCGTCGCGGCCGCGCGTGCCCTGTCGCCCGACACCCAGGTCGTGGCGATCGTCGATGCGGCCAGTGTCGTCGACCTGCGTGAGGCGGTCGTCGCGGGTGTCGACTCCCTGCTGTTGTCCACGGCACCTGTTCAGGAGTTGCGCCGCGCCTGCGAGGCGACCGCGGCGGGCGAACGCGTCGTGTCACCGCAGATCGCGCTGCAGCTCGCAGGCTCGTGGCGCCCGGCGTCCGAACGCTCCCAGCCGGCCGCACTCACTCCGCGCGAACTGGAAGTCCTGCAACTCCTGGCGGAGGGCATGACCAACCAGATCATCGGCGACCGGCTCGGCGTGTCGCCGCGCACGATCAAGACCCACGTGCAGAACCTGCTGTCGAAGCTGGACACACCCGACCGCACGGGCGCGGTGGCACGCGGCTTCCGCCTGGGCCTGATCCGCTGATCCGCCAGCAGCACCCACCGCGGACCGTTCGGTCCCGGCTGACTACTCGTGGACGCCAGCGACCATCAGCAGGACCGCGAGGCCCTCGTCCGTTCCGGGCCACAGGTCGGCGATCACGTCGTAGCCGGCCTCGCGCAGCAGGTAACGCAGCGCCTTGACGACGACCCACGCGTCATCGAGTTGGCCGACGACGGGCAGGACGTCCGGGATCACGTCCACCGGCGACAGCACGTACGCGGCAGCGGCAGCCGCGCCGGCCTTGGCGTACCAGGGCACCCTCGGATCACGGGCGACGGCGACGAGCAGCCGGGCTACATCCGGCAGGAAGCGCAGCATGTCCTTCAGCGTCGCGCCGTGGCCATCATGGCCCGGGCCAGACTGGTCGCGCCCGTCGTCGCGCTCTTCGACGGGTCCGTCGCTCTGGGTCACAGGCTTGCCCATGTCGGCGGTTGTCCGTCAATAGATGTGCCAGCCGCGCTTGGCCTTGCGTCCCAGGAACCCGGACGTGACCATGTGGCGCAGCAGCGGAGCGGGCGCGAAGGACGGCTCACGGAACTCGCCGTGGAGCGTCTCGATGATGGCAAGGGTCACATCCAGGCCGACGATGTCCATGAGCTGGAACGGCCCCATCGGGTAGCCACAGCCCAGCTTCATCGCCGTGTCGATCTCCTCCGCAGTCGCATAGTGCGACTCGAGCATCTTCACCGCGTCGTTGAGGTACGGGAAGAGCAGGGCGTTGACGATGAAGCCGGCGCGGTCGCCACACAGCACGCCGACCTTGCCGACCTTGTGGACGAAAGCACGGGCCTGGTCGACTACCTCGGGACGGGTGCGAACGGTTGGGACGATCTCCACCAGTTTCATGATCGCCGCGGGGTTGAAGAAGTGCAGGCCGATCGTGTCCTCGGGGCGACCGGTCACCATGGCGCACTCGATGACTGGCAGCGACGACGTCGTGGACGTCAGGACCGCACCCTCCTTGAGGATCGGGGCGAGCTGTTCGAACAGCTCCTTCTTGACCTGGAGGTCCTCAGCAACGGCTTCGATCACGAGGTCCGCGTCGTGGAAGTCCCCCAGGTCGGCGGTCGGGCGGATGAGGGCAAGCATCGCCACCATCTCCTCCTCCTGCATCCGACCCTTCTCGACCATGCGCTGCATGGACTTGGACGCCGCGGCCACGACGGTCTCGGCCTTCTCCTTGGACCGCCCGCGCACGATCACGTTGTAGCCGGCCTTGGCGCAGACCTCCGCGATGCCACTGGCCATCGTCCCCGTGCCGATGACGCCGATCGTGCGCCAGTGCGCGATGGTGTCGAGGTCAGGCTCGGATCGGGCAGCTCCCGCGACGATTCGCGACGAGCCGGGCTCTTCGTACTCGTAGAACCCACGGCCAACCTTGCGGCCAAGGAAGCCCGCCGAGGTCAGCTGCTTCAGGATCGGTCGCGGGGCGAACCGCGTGTCATCGAACTGGTCGTGGATCGCGTTCATGATCCCGACCATCGTGTCAAGTCCGACCAGGTCAACGAGGTTGATGGGCCCCATCGGCAGCCCGGTACCGAAGCGCATGGCAGCGTCGATGTCCTCCTTGGTCGCGTACCCGTCCTCGACCATGCCGACGGCCTGGTTCAGGTAGGGAAACAGCAGCTGGTTGGCGATGAACCCGCGACGGTCACCGACGGCGACGGGCACCTTGCCGATCTGGGCGGCGAACTCCCTGGCGATGTCGAGGACCGCCTCGTCGGTGACCCACGTCCGGACCAGTTCGATGAGCTGCATGACTGGGGCCGGGTTGAAGAAGTGGAAGCCGACGACGCGGTTGGGGCGCGTGGTGTGGACGGCGATGTCCATGACCGGCAGGGACGAGGTGTTCGTGGCGATGACCACACCGTCCTTGGCCACGGCATCGATCTGACGGAACGCCGCCTGCTTGAGCGCCAGGTCCTCCGGCACGGCCTCCACGATCAGGTCGGCATCGCCCAGGCGGCCGTAGTCGACCCCGCCATCGATGCGGGCCAGCGTCGCGTCACGTTCGGCCGCTTCCAGCTTGCCCTTGGCGACCATGCGGTCCAGCGACCGGGTGATGCTGGCCATCCCGCGTTCGACGGCCGCATCTGAGATGTCGACGTAGCTGACCGGGATGCCGTGCCGGGCGACGATCTCGGCGATGCCCGCGCCCATCGTGCCGCACCCGACGATTCCGACCTTGCTGACGGATGCACTCACGCTGACCTCGCGCCTCGGAGAGATTGAACCGCTGCCGACCCCACGCCGACCGCCGCCCGAGGCTATGCCGCCCCGCCGCGGCTGATCAACCCATCGAACGAGCCCGTCCCGAGCAGGACAGGTCTTTCGGCCAGGCGCGTCTGCTGCCCACGGAGTCGACCGGACCGCGCACGGTCAGGAGGCGGCTGGCTCGAAGCGCGCCTCTATGCGTTTCGCGGCCTCGATCAGCACCTTGGCCGTCGGCATGGCGCGAACCAGGAGGAGCTTGTTGCCCTCCACCCGGAGACGGTGCAGCATGATCGAGCGGATGGGCTCGATGGCCCCGTCCAGGACCTCGCCCCAGGTACCGCACGGGCCAGATATGCGCACGTCGGCTTCCTCGTAGGCGCCCCGGTCGCTGATCGCCGCGACGCATTGACCATCCTGGATCTCCAGGGCGACGTGGTGGACCGGCGTGCCGTCGCCGCCTTCGAACCCCAGGCCGAGGCGGACGGACCACCCACGTGCCGCCACGGTGAGTTCGCCACCCGCGTTGACGGCGGCGCGCAGCGCATCCAGCCACGGCTGCGTGCCAACCTCGAACATGACGAGCTCCCGAGCTGCGTGTGGGGCAACGTCCCCACGGGCCCACATTCGACGCACGATAGGGCGACTCCTGCCCAGTCAGCCGACGGCGACCCTGGCCGCCAGGGCGAGGGCGTTCACGCCGCCATGGGCGACGATCACGACAAGCAGCGATCCCGTCCGCAAGAAGACTGCGGCGAGGTAGCCGCCGAGCACCGTCAGCGCGACCAGGTCGGTGACACCCGTGCCGCCCGGCTGGGCGAGGGCGAACACGACGCCACTGACCCCGACGGCAAGCGGCCCGGGCATGATGCGCCGCAGCGCCTGGAACAGCACGCCGCGATGCACCAACTCCAGCAGCACCGGTGACACGATCACCAGCACGACGGCGGCAGCAGCCACGGCGAGCGGCGCCCGTGCCGAAGCATCCAGCGACTCGATGACGCCGGCCTCGCCGACGGCGGCACGAGCCGCCGCGCCGGCGGCGATGGCCAGCCCCGCACCGGGTACGGCCAGGAGCACACCCGTGGCGATGTCGCGGGCCGGACGTGGTCGCGCCGGCCCGAGCAGTCGCCATGAAAGGCGTCGGCTCCGGCCCAGCCAGGCGAGCACACCGGCCAGGGTCATCAACATGGCCTGGCCAGCAACGACGACCTCGGTCAGCGGTGGGCGGAGATCAGCACCGAGGGCGGCGACTCCCGCGACCACGACAACCGGACCCAGCAGCACGGCCAAAGCCAACCCGAGCCCGTGGAAGACGGACCACGGCACCGGCAGGCCACCGTCCCCGCCAGTCGCGTTGGGCGCCCACGCCGGGTCCGCGGAAGAGCCTGGCCCTCCCGGGCGCTTCGGGCCCGCCCGGCTCACGCGGTCGCTGCGCGGCGCCCGCGGATCTCAGCACCCACGCGACCCGCCGTGAAGCCCAACAGCAGCGCAGCGACGATCGCCGCCCACGCGTCGAGGACGCCCGCGCCGCCCGTCGGCTCCTCGCCGGGACCGAGCAGGCGAGGCAGCCGTGATCCGCTCAGGGCCCGGACCTCAACCGAGGTCGACGTCCCGGCCTGCTCGCCTGACTCGTCCGTCGCGAACAGGACCACGTCGTAGGCCCCAGGGGCGAGCATGACCCCGTCGCCGTCGCGCAGGTCCCAGACATGTTCGAACGTGCCCGCGTCGACCGCGCCGAGGCGCCGCTCGACGACGAGGTCGCCTGACGCGTCGCGCACCTCCAGGACCATCACCACGGACTTGTTGGTTGCTGCCCGCAGGACGACGTCCTCGAGCACCGACGGCTTGGCTGCCGACGACTCGGTCATCCCGAATGACAGGGGCTGTCCGTAGCCGGGCGGAGCCGAGACCGTCAGGCCTGCGGCGGTCGATGGGGTGATGGTCCAGGTGCCGATCGCTGCGTCAACCAGTGCCACGCCATCCACCAAGAGCCGGGTCGGGCCGTCGAAGTGGACCGCCACCTCGGAAGGCGTGGACTGCAGGCCGACCCGGATCCGGTCCGGAATGCCCGCACCCCTCACCGGGGTCAGGCCCTCGTAGTAGGCAGCCAGGATCTGGTCGTACGTCATGCCGCGCTCGGCCTTGCCCAGCGCCCCGTACTGGCCCATGCCGACGCCATGGCCCCAGCCGCGGCCGTGCACGACGATCACATCGTCCAGCGGGCCTGCATCGATCGTGAAACGGCTGCTGGGAATCGTCGACGGAAGTGAGCGCCCATCGGAGCGCGGCCCGGGAAAGTCGTCGGGATAGGCGCCGGGCGCCACAGCCGACACGAACGAACGAAACGCCACCGCACCCACCTCGACGACCGTGCCGTCCTCGCCGACGACACGCACAGCCTCGGTGCGACCTGGCGCGTCGGCCGGGATGTCCCTGATCGTTGCGAAGGGCGTTGCTGCTGCGACGCTCTGACCGCGCGACAGGATCTCGTTGAGCTGGTCGCGCGTGAAGACGGCCTCCCACTCGTGCAGCGGTGACACCGCATCGTCAGGATCAGGCCCGCCCAGCAGGTAGGGCCGCGGTCCCTCGCTGGGGAACACGATTTCGTTGGCCCACGTCTGCCCCCCTGAAGTGGAGAAGTAACGCGCCAGGATTGGCTGGCCGTCGTACATCAGGACTTCCCCAGCGGTCGCGTCGACCGCGTCCTGCCAGCGCTGCCCGAGCAGCGGGGTCTCCACCACCGACGCTCCCTTGTAGACCTGGCAGGACGTCGTGGCGCAGATGTCATAGCCGAACCCGCGCCGCTGGAAGGTGCCGAGTCGCGTCTGGAACCAGGCATAGGTTCGGGCCGCCACTGCCTGCGCCTTGAGCGCCTCCTCGTGCCAGTGGGCGGGCATCTCGGCGATACCGGCGACATAGGTCTCCACGTCAAGGTCGGCGACGACGATCAGGTCGCCCGCCGGGGCCCGCAGGAACTCCAGGACCTCCGGATAGCGACCCGTCGGTGTGGTCGTGATCACACCCGCGGGGGGCTGTGCGCGCAGGACCTGGCCTGCTGGCACGGCGAAGACGGTCCCGTCGGACTCCTGCGCGATCGAAACGCCAGGAGCCATCAGGGGGGCCTGGACGGGAGTCCACAGGGGAACGAGGACCGCGATGGCAACGGTCAGCTTGGCCAGCCGAACAGGGGCTGCCCGCGTCAAGATGCGGCGACGCTCACGCACGTGACGACTGCGTCGGCCTTGGGGGCGTGGCTGACGCCGGCATGCGTTCGACATCGCCACCAAGCGACCGCAGCCGCGCCACGACATCCGCGTAGCCGCGATCGACATGGTGGCTGTCGAGGACCCATGTCTCCCCATCCGCGATGAGGCCAGCCAGGATGCCCGCCATGCCGGCGCGGACGTCGAGTCCATCCAGTTGGGCGCCATGGAGCCTGATCGGACCGCGGATCAGCGCGTGGTGGCCATCCAGCTCGACGTCGGCGCCGGTCCGGCGCAACTGCTCCACGAACGCGTAGCGCGATTCGAAGACGTTCTCGGTGCACATCGACGTGCCGTGCGCCTGGGTGAGCAGGACCATCATCTGCGGTTGCAGGTCGGTCGGGAACCCCGGCCACGGCAGAGTGACGAAGTTCACGGGACGGAGTGCGCCGGGGGCCGCACTCGCGCGAATGGTCGTCGCACCCACGTCCAGCTCCACCCCGGCCTCGGCCAGCTTCATCAGCGGCAGGCGCAGGACCTCCGGGTCGACTGCTTCGAGCGTGATGTCCCCACCGGTCATCGCGGCGGCCATCAGCCACGTGCCGGTCTCGATGCGATCCGGGCACGTGGCCCACTGCACACCGTGCAGGCTGCTCACACCCTCGATGCGAAGCGTCGCCGACCCGATGCCCTCAATCCCCGCGCCCATCGCATTGAGCAGCCTGCACAGGTCCTGGATCTCCGGCTCACGCGCCGCGTTGTCCAGCTCGGTCAGCCCGTCGGCCAGAACGGCCGCCATCACGATGTTCTCCGTGGCACCCACGCTTGGGAAGTCGAGCACGATCGGTGCACCGCGCAGCTTGTCGGCACGCACCTCAACGCCACCCTCCACCTCGACGATGTCGGCGCCGAGTTCGGCGAGGCCGCGCAGGTGCAGGTCGATCCCGCGTGCTCCGATGTCGTCGCCGCCAGGCAGGACCAGGCGCACTCGACCGCACCGGGCCAGCAGCGGGCCGAGCGTGGCCAGGGATGCGCGGAAACGCCGCACCGCCTGTGGGTCCGGGGCCCAGTGCGGCGCGGCGGCGCGGATGGCGACGCGCCCGTCGTCACTGGTCACCGAACAGCCGATGCCGACCAGGAGATCGACCATCGCAGGGACGTCGGCGATCCGAGGGACGTTGGTGAGCACGACCTCATCACTGGTCATGACAGCCGCCGCCATCAGTTTCAGGGCCGAGTTCTTGGCCCCGAAGACACGCAAGGTCCCGCGCAGCGCGGCACCACCGCGTACGCGGAACACCTCGGCCTCACTCGTGTTCGCACTCACGGGCCGGGAGGCTAACGAGGTTGCGTCGATGAGTAGGCGCTGATGGTTATCGGCTTCGACGGGAAACGACCCGTGTCACGGTCAGTTGATCCCGTTGTCCGAGGGAGGGACGGATCGGGACTCGCATCCTTCCCGCGACCAAGCTCGCAGCCACCCCCGGCGAGGTTGTCGGGGCGGACGCGGTGTTCGCAACCTCCTGTGGCCGTCCCGTGGCAAGCCCGCCCCGGCAAGCCCGCCCGGCTGGTTTCCACAGATCGAATATCTGTTCGGATGATGTCACACCGGTCGTGTTGAATGCAGGCATGCAGATCAACGGTGATGTCGAGCGGATCGCGGCCCAAGCGGCGGCGGTTGATCGCGACATGATCCGCCTGATCGCATCGATCATGGACCGCTCTGACCACGTCGCAGCCCAGACCGGCGTGCCGGTGGAGGTGTGGTTGGCGTCGGTGACCCGCCTGCTCCCCTTGGAGCGCCGTCGCCTGCTAGCCGCGGCGGAAACACTGCCGAAGATGCCTGGCGTGTGGAACGCGTTCCAGGACGGACTGCTGTCCTGGTCCCAGGTCTGCGCCGTACTCAACATGGGCAGTCGGCTCCGTGCCGGCGACCGGACCATCTACGACAACCGCCTCGCTGGGGCCGCGGTCGAGCTGGCCGATGCTGACGCTGGCGCGCTGCTCGACATCGCCGACATGGTCGTCAAACAGCTCGACCACGCACGTGAAGCCAAGCTCGAAGCTGCCGATGCGGACCGTGACATCCTGCTGTTCCAGCCACGTCTTGACCGCACCGGTGGGACGATCTGGGGCGATTTCACCGCCACGTCGTTCACCACCATCAGCGACGCGATCGTCGCAGCCGCACCGTCACCGGATGTGGTCGCCAACCCTGACGCCGACGAGGACGTGACCGGGCGCAACCGGATCGGGATCGGCCGGGCCAACGCCGCAGGCCTTCTCACACTCTGCTCCACCGGCCGTGACGGCACGGCCAAGCGGCCGTTGCTGCTCGCCACGGTCGAGCTGGAAACGTTGCTGGGCCTGTCTGACAGCCCAGCACAGCTTCTGACCACGTTGACGGGCGGGCATCTGCATGTCACGGCCGACACCGCCCGGCGCCTGGCCGAGATCGACGGTGGTGTGGACTTGCGCCTGGTCGTGAACGACCCGGCCGGGCGCACCGTCGGTGTGGGACGCAAGCGGCGGATCCCACCGGACTGGCTACGTGAGGCCGTACTCGCCAACCAGACCGTGTCGACCGGCCCGGCCACCCGCCGCACGGCCACCACACGGTCGGCCAGGCAGTGCCAGCTCGACCATGCCCAGGGATGGGACGACGACGGCCGCACCGACGCCGACAACCTGCACCCGCTGGCCCAAACCCCCCACACCTCCAAGACCAGAGGCCGCGTGGCCGTCGCGATCGCCCCGGACGGGTCCGCGACCTGGACCGACCTGGTCTGCGGCATGACCCTCACCCAGCCAAGCCTGTTCCGGCTGCGTCGCATCGCCACCGGACGACCCGCTGCTGCCACGGACCCGGCGGACCAGCCCGCCGCCGGGCCAGGCCGGCGACGAACCGGCTGAACCGGCCAGCCCGACCACGATCGGGCCCGTCGCCTTGCCGTCGTTGGTCGACTGGCCCGGGGGGAGTTGCAACCCCCGGCTCTCACTCATCGGCGACGCGCTCCCGCCGTCGGGCCACACCTCGATCTCCGGCACCCTTGCGCACGAATCGGTGATGACGATCCTCAACATCGTCCTACCTTCCTTGTGCTCGTGGCTCACGTGGATCCGGGCCAACGAGGTTGCGCTGGCCTGCCCGCCGATGGCCTGTTGGTGACTGGGGGCAGCTCGCCCGTGCCGATGTCGACGACCTCTGGCGGCTCGGCCCGGGCCGCGACGCCCGTACGTTCCCGGACAGCCGTGGCGACCAGGTCGGGGAGCTGGTGTGGGACCATCGGGGTCCCGGCATCGTGGTGCCCCCGCACCTCCTCCAAGGACAACCACACGTGCCCGAGCACGCCCTCGTCGGCCAGGGGTGCAGGCGCCTGCGCCAGCAAGGACCGTTGCCGGCACAGGTGCACCGTGTCGGACTGATCGACGACCCGGTCGGAGAAGCGCCACACCGCGCGCCACGTCCAACGCGCAGCTCCGACCTCAATGTCGAGCAGGCCAGTCTCCTCGCGGAGCTCGCGCAGCAGCGCCTCGATGGCATCCTCGCCCGGCTCCAGACCACCGCCGGGCAACTCCCACCACCAGGTGCCGGGTGAGTGGACGTCCTGGGACCTGACCAGCAGCACGCGGGCCTGGTTGTCAAGGACAAGCGCCCGGACCGCATGTCGCGGACCGGGCGCCTGGGGGGTAGCCACGTTGGGTCAGCTTGCGACGTCGAGCTGAACCGCCCGCCACTTGGCTGCTGCGGAATCGTCGTCACCGTCGACCGTCATGTCCTCGACGGCCGCCCGGTCGATCTGCTCGGGGAGTTCGGCAATGTCCGCCAGGACGACCAGGTGGTTGTTCTGGAAGTACAGGAACCCCTGGTGGATGGCAACTCGCTGGATGGTCCCGTCGACCAGCTTGATCTTGACGGGCGCGATGTCGAGCGCCAGCAACGCTGGCTGGTGGCCCGGAAGGATGCCGATCTCACCGTCGAGCGAGCGGGCGTAGACCTCGGTGGCCTCGCCCGAGAACAGCCGCTTCTCCGCAGAGACGACCTCGACCTGCATGGTGGCCATTGCATCCTCCTCGTGGTGACGGGGCCGGCGGTCAGAACCGCCGGCAAGCCATCACTCAGCCAGTTTCCTGGCCTTCTCGAGCACCGAGTCGACGCCGGCTGTGTACGAGAACGCCTGCTCCGGCACGTCGTCCAGATCGCCGTCGATCAACGCCCGGAAGGACTCGATCGTGTCCTTGACCTGCACGTACACGCCCGGGTTGCCGGTGAACTGCTCGGCGACATTGAAGTTCTGGGAGAAGAAGTTGCGGGCCTTGCGTGCGCGCGCCACCGTGACCTTGTCCTCCTCGGACAGTTCGTCGATGCCGAGAATGGCGATGATGTCCTGGAGGTCCTTGTAGCGCTGCAGGACTTCCTGGACGCCCGTGGCGACGTTGTAGTGCTCGTCGCCGACAACACCGGGGTCGAGGATGCGCGACGTGGAGTCGAGCGGGTCGACGGCCGGGTAGATGCCCAACGAGGCGATCTCACGCGACAACACCGTCTGGGCGTCGAGGTGAGCGAAGGTCGTGTGCGGCGCGGGGTCGGTGATGTCGTCGGCAGGCACGTAGACGGCCTGCAGCGAGGTGATCGAGTGACCACGCGTCGAGGTGATGCGCTCCTGGAGCTGACCCATCTCGTTGGACAGCGTCGGCTGGTAGCCCACGGCCGACGGCATGCGGCCCAGCAGCGTGGAGACCTCGGAACCGGCCTGCACGAACCGGAAGACGTTGTCGACGAAGAGGAGCACGTCCTGCTTCATCACGTCGCGGAAGTACTCCGCCATCGTCAGTGCGGTCAGTGCGACCCGCAGACGCACGCCCGGCGGCTCGTCCATCTGGCCGAAGACAAGTGCGGTGTCAGCGAGGACGCCCGACTCGGTCATCTCACCGAAGAGGTCGTTGCCCTCGCGGGTGCGCTCACCCACACCGGCGAAGACCGACTTGCCACCGTGGTTCTTGGCGACCCGGGAGATCATCTCCTGGATGACGACGGTCTTGCCGACACCGGCGCCGCCGAACATGCCGATCTTGCCGCCGTCCACGTACGGCTCGATCAGGTCGATGACCTTGATGCCGGTCTCGAACATCTTGGCCTGCGGCTCGAGGTCCTCGAAGCGCGGCGGGGGACGGTGGATCGCCCAGGCGTCCTCGGCCTTGAAGGCCTTGCGCTCTGCCAGCGGCAGGTCCAGCGGCTCTCCGAGCACGTTGTAGATGTGACCCAGCGTCGACGGACCGACGGGGACCGTGATGGGCGCACCCGTGTCCCGGACCTCGGTCCCGCGCACGACACCGTCGGTCGGCTGCATGACGATCGCGCGGATGCGGCGGTGACCGATGTGCTGGGCGACCTCGGCCGTCAGCGTCATCGTGGTGCCCTCGACGACTCGGTCGAACTTGAGGGCGTTGTTGATGTCGGGCAGGTCCCCTGGGGGGAACTCGACGTCGATGACCGGCCCGATGACGCGGATGATGCGTCCGCTGTCCGACTGCGCCATGGTGGATGTCCTTCCGAGTGAGTCGGGCGGCGATGCCGTCCGATGTCTTGCTGAGCGGCTGCCCGATGCTCGTGGAAGCTGGGCGGCGGTGTTGGGTCTTTGGTGGTGCCGGGCCGATTGCCCGACGGTCAGGTCACTTGGAGCTGAGGGCCTCGGAACCGCCGACGATCTCGGAGATCTCGGTGGTGATCTGTTCCTGGCGCGCCTGGTTCATGACGCGCGACAGGGTGTCGATGACGTCCTGGGCGTTGTCCGTGGCGGACTTCATGGCGCGCTGGCGGCTGGCGTGTTCCGACGCCGACGACTCCAGCAGGCCCGAGAAGATCTTGGCTTCGACGTAGCGCGGGACCAGGCGGGTCAGGATGGCGGCGGGCGAGGGCTCGAACACGAACTCCGGGGCGATCTGGCTGCCACCTTCGAACTCGGTGGGGTCGACCGGCAGGAGGACCGAGCGACCGGGAACCTGGGTCAGGGTGGACCGGAAGTCGGTGTAGACCAGCCAGACGCGGTCGAGGGTTCCCTCGCCATAGGCATCCATGATCGCGCTGGCGACCTCCTGGGCGTCGTGGATGCGTGGGGCATCCGTGAAGCCCTCCCATGCCCGCGCCGCGCGACGGCCGCGGTAGCGGAAGTAGCCGCCGCCCTTTCGTCCGACGAGGTAGAGGTGGACCCTGCGGCCGGCGGCCTCCTCTTCCCGGATGGTCTTCTCGGCCAGCTTGAGCACGTTGGCGTTGTACGCGCCGGCCAGGCCACGGTCCGCCGTGATCACCAGGAGGCCGACGTTGTCGACGCTGGCGTGCGGGGCGATCAGAGGATGGTCGGCCACCTGGTTGGAAACGGCCAGGCCCTTGATGACCTCGTGGATCTGCTCGGCGTACGGCCGCGCCTCAGCCACGCGACGCGTGGCCTTCACGATCCGTGACGCCGCGATCATCTCCATTGCACGCGTGATCTTCTGCGTGCTCCTGACCGTCTTGATTCGCCGACGGAGCAGTCGGATCTGCCCGCTACCAGCCACGTTGTCGTCCTGTTCCGGTCATGTTCGTCGGGGTCACGCGCATCCGGAGCCGCAAGGCCCCGGAGCGGTCACTCGGCGGACTCGGCGGTCGCCTCCATCTGATCCCAGCCGACGTTCACGCCGGTGGGCTGCGACACATCAGCGGCGGCTGCCGATGGCGTGGCGGTGAACGTCGCCTTGAAGGCATCGACCGCGGCGGCCAGTTCCTTCTCGAGGTCGCCGGACACCTTGCCGCTGGCGATGCGGTCCAGCAGGGCGCTGTGGCGCGCGTCCATGTAGCTGTGCAGTTCGTCCTCGAACCGGGAAACGTCCGGAACTGGCACGTCGTCGATGCGGCCGTTGCTGACCGACCAGATCGATGCAACCTGCAGGCCAACCGGCAGCGGCTCGAACTGCTTCTGCTTGAGGACTTCGATGACCCGCTGGCCACGCGCGATCTGCTGCTGGGACGCCTTGTCCAGATCCGAGCCGAACTGGGCGAACGCCTCCAGCTCGCGGAACTGGGCCAGGTCCAGGCGGACCGTGCCCGCCACGGACTTCATGCCCGGCATCTGCGCCGCACCGCCGACACGCGACACCGAGATGCCGGCGTTCATGGCGGGACGGACGCCCTGGTAGAAAAGGTCGGTCTCCAGGAAGATCTGGCCATCGGTGATGGAAATCACGTTGGTCGGGATGAATGCACCGACGTCGTTGGCCTTGGTCTCGATGATCGGCAGGGCGGTCATCGAACCAGCGCCGAGCTCATCGGAGAGCTTGGCGGCCCGCTCCAGCAAGCGGCTGTGCAAGTAGAACACGTCGCCCGGGTAGGCCTCGCGACCCGGCGGACGGCGCAGCAGCAGCGACAGCTGGCGGTACGCGTCGGCCTGCTTGGTGAGGTCGTCGTAGATGATGAGGCTGTGCTCGCCTTTGTACATCCAGTTGGCGCCGATGGCGGCCCCGGAATATGGGGCGACGAACTGGAATGCGGCTGGTGCGGAAGCCGGCGCGGACACGATCGTCGTGTACTCCATGGCGCCGTGCTGGGTCAGCGTTTCCACGACCTGGGCAACGGTCGAGCCCTTCTGGCCGATGGCGACGTAGATGCACTTCACCGCCTGGTCGGTGCCCTGGTACTGCTTCTGGTTGATGATCGTGTCGATCGCGATCGCCGTCTTGCCCGTCTGGCGGTCGCCGATGATCAGTTCGCGCTGACCGCGGCCGATCGGCGTCATGACGTCGATCACCTTGATGCCGGTCTGCATCGGCTGGTGCACCGGCTGGCGCTCCACCACGGATGCCGCCTGGACCTCCAGCGGACGGTGACCATCGAGCTTGGTGTCGTCCAGTGGGCCCTTGCCGTCAATCGGGCGACCGAGGGGGTCGACCACGCGGCCCAGCAGGGCGTCACCGACGGGGACCGACAGCACGCGCTCCGTGCGCCGGACCGTCTGACCCTCCATCACCGCCGACGCGTCGGCCATGACGACCGCGCCGATGGCGTGCTCATCGAGGTTCATGGCGATGCCGAAGGTGCCGTCACCAAAGTCGAGCAGCTCGTTGGCCATCGTCCCGGGCAGCCCGGAGACCATGGCGATGCCGTCGCCGGTCTCCAGGACACGACCGACCTGTTCCGAGGTCAGCCCCGGCTGATAGCCGGCGAGGATGTCGTCGATGGCCGAGGTGACGTCCTCGGGGCGGATCGTGAGGTCTGCCATGGTGGTTCTCCGTGCTGGTCCACGCGGGACCGGTGGCGGGGGTACGCCGCTGGGCGGCTCGTCGGGGTTGGCTCAGCTGCCCAGTCGGGAGCGGACGTCGGCCAGCCGGCGGGCCAGCGATCCATCGATGACCTGGTCGCCGATGCGGGCGTGGACGCCACCCAGAACGGACGGGTCGACCACGACCTTGACGTCGAGGGACTTGCCGACGGCCCGCTCCAAAGCCTGGCGGAGCGCGTCGAGCCGAGCGTCGTCGAGCGGCTGCGCGACGCGGATCTCGGCGAGTTCGTGGTTGCGGGCCGTGGCAGCGATCCCCGCGACGGCCTGGGCAATCTCGCCGATGCGACTGACGAGGCCGGCCGTGATGATCGTCGCCAGGGCCGTCCGCGTGGCCGGGTGGGCGGCCTGCAGGGCCGTCGACTCCACGAACGCGAGGCGATTGCCAAGCGGCAGGTGGATGTCGACCAACTTCTCGCGCAGGTCATTGTTCCCGTCGATCGAACGCGCCAGGGACAGCAACTCGTCCGCGACGGTGTCGAGGGCGCGCTCTGCCCGCGCCATCGCGACGATGGCCTCGGCATAGACGGTGGTGTTGTCGGTCATCGAACGTGCCTCGTTGCCACGGGCCGTTGCCGCTCATGCGACGCGGGCCCCTCGGGTGCGGTCAGTTCGCGCTCGACAGACGAGCGATGTACTCGTCGACGAGGTGTTGGTGCGTGGACGCGTCCAGCTCGCGCTCGACGATCTTCGACGCGAGCTGCACGGACAACGAACCGACTTGGCCACGCAGTTCGTGGATGGCGCGGTCACGCTCGCTGGCAGCCTCCGTGGCAGCGCGGCTCTTGACTGACTGCGCCTCGGCTTCCGCCTTCTCGATGATGTCGCGCCGCAGGGCCTCGGCGTCAGCCTTGGCCTGCTCGATGATGGCGGACGCCTCGCCACGAGCGTCCGCAATGCGGGCCTCGAAGCTTGCCTGGGTCGCCTTGGCAGCGTCCAGGGCCTTGTCGGCATCCTCCATCTTGCCCATGATCGCCGCACGACGCTCGTCGAGCATCGTGTGCAGACGCGGGAATGCGAACTTCTGCAGGACCGCGAACACGATCAGGAACGAGATCGCGCCGTACACGAGCTCGGCCGTCGCCGGCAGGATCGTGTCGATGCCGGAGGCCTCTTCGACCTGCCCGGTTGTCTCGATCGTCTCTGGCTGGGCCTCTTCGGCCAGCATGAACTCAAGCATTGGCTCGTCCTTCGAACTCGGTCATCGCGGCTTTGACGGGCGAGTGCCCGTCAGCCACCGACGATGAAGGAGAGGACGAACCCGAACAGCGCGAGCGCCTCGACGAACGCGATGCCCAGGAACATGGTCGTGCGGACCATGCCCGCCGCCTCCGGCTGCCTCGCCATGGACTCGATGGCCTTGCCGACCAGGAATCCGATGCCGATGCCCGGGCCGATGGCGCCGAGGCCGTAGACGAGGCCGGCACCGATTGCACCGATGTCGCCAGTCATGTGCTTCTCCTTGGATTGCGCCCCATTGCCGGACGCGTGATGGTCAGGGATCTTGCGTGGTCGCGCCGTTGGACGAGACCGGGCTTGCTGCGACCGCCGGGTGGCGGCCAGGTCTGGTCAGTGCTCCTCGCTCAGCGAGCTGCCGATGTAGACCGCGGCGAGGATGGTGAAGATGTAGGCCTGCAGTGCGCCCACCATGAGCTCGAACGCCACCATGGCTGGTCCGAACAGAAGGGCGATGAGGCCAATCGGGGAGCCCTTCAGGTTGAACGAGACGTTCGCGAGCCCGTCGTGCACGTCGAACAGGAAGGCGTTGGCTGCGATGAAGAGGATGGTCAGCAGGATGTGCCCGGCCATCATGTTGGCGAAGAGACGAACAGCCAGCGTGAGGGGGCGGATGATGAGGACCTGGGCCAACTCGATCGGTGCGTACAGCGGCAGGACGAACTTCGGCACGCCCTCCGGCACGATCAGGTGCTTGAAGTAGCCAAGGCCCTGGGCCTTGATGGCGGCCCACCAGTACACGACGTAGACGACGATGGCGAGGAAGGCGGGAAGCGCCATCCGGCCGGTCGATGGGAAGTTCACGAACGGCAGGATCTCATAGAGGTTGTTGATCCACACGAACAGGAACAGCGATGTCAGAAACGGGATGTACGGCTTTGCCTGGTGGCCGATGACCTCGTGGCCGATGCCCGACACGAAGTCGACGATCGCCTCCATCGCGGCCTGGAACTTGCCGGGGACGACCTTGGGCTTGGCGAAGGCCGCCCAGAGGAGTCCGACGCTGATGAACATCGCCAGGACGTACAGCAGGGCCGTGCGGTTGAACGCGAAGTATTCGCTGTCCTCGAACAGGAACGCCGGAAAGTTGAACAGCTCATCGAGCGGCGGGACGTGGAAGCCAGAGGCCTCCGTGGCGAGCAGACTCACGCGCGTTCCTTTGCGGACAGCGAGGGGGCGACCGCCACAGCGGTGCTCCCGGAGGACAGCTTGGTTTCGTCACTTGGCAGGGTGAGCCACCACAGCTCGCCGTTGCGAGTGACCATCCGGACTTCGGCGGACAGCAGGACCACCAGCGAGACGGCGGTCGCGATCGCCAGCACCGGGCCGTCGACGGCCTCGATGGGGCGCAGGACGACGATCAGGCCGGCATAGAGCACCAGGCGCAGGAAGAAACCGCCGAGTGCAGTCGCCTGCAGGGCGAGCGGCGAGACACGTCCAGCCCTGGCCAGCGAGTGGCCGGTGACCCAGAAGCTTCCAACGACCATGACCAGCGCGCCAAGTGCTGTCAGGGCCCCTGCTGGCCCACGAACCAGACCGGCAACGCCGACCACCGGCACGAGCAGCCACGCGCCAATGCGCGCCGCCTCTCGGGCCATCGTGGCTTCATTGTCGATCACGGGGCGGGCCTTGTGGCGTGGGCTTCACCGCGTGCTGCGTCAGGGCAGCAGCCATGGCTTCAACGGCGAAGGACGTGGAGTGGTGTGACGCGAGGTTTTCGACCGGGAGCTTCATCCACCAGCGCGCCTACAGGCGCGGGCGCTTGGCCTCTTCGGCTTCACCAACTTGCTTGGCCCGGAGGAAGACGAGGTAGGTCCCAAGTCCGAACCCGAGCACGAAACCCAGCAACATGAGCACTGGATCGGTGTCGAGCCACCGGTCAAACAGCCACCCAATCCCTCCCCAGACGAACGTGGCGGTGAGGAGTTGGCTGGTCATGGTCCAGCCGGAGTCCATCTGTTGCCACATCTCGCGACGGTCAGACGAGCCCGGTTGTTCCATGGGCGCGGACCGTATCGTGCACGCTCAACGGCGGGCAACGACAACCTTCGGGCGTGTTCTGTCCGCACACCGAGTTGTGGCGCGTGCCGTCGCGTGTCAACGACGGTGCCGTGCCGTGCCGCTCCACTCAGCCGAGGTGGCGGCGCAGGTCGGTGACCTTGGCCAACCCGCCAGCGTCGTCACTGTCGCCGTCCCCGTCGCCGTCCGCGTCGCCGTCGCTGGGCGGGTGGGCGGCGATCGAGGCGCTGCGCACGCCCAGTGCGGTCAGCGCCAGGCCGGCAAGCACCGCGCCCGCCACGGCGACCAGGACGAGCTGACGATCCAGGACAACCCAGCCCACTGCGGCAAATGCCAGCACGGCCGACCAGTAGTACATGGTCAGCACGGCACGCCGATGGCTGTGGCCGAAGGCGATCAGGAGGTGGTGGAGGTGGCCCTTGTCGGCCATCGTGATCGGATCGCCCCTGTACGCCCGTCGGGCAACCGCGAACGCCGTGTCGACGAACGGGATGGCCAGGACGAGCGCGGGAACCAGCAGGGGAAACGATCCGGCGAACTCCGCGTAGCCGGGTGCCGTCGTGCGGCCGACGAACGACACGCCCGATGCCCCCAACAACAGGCCCAACGTCATCGCCCCCGTGTCGCCCATGAATATCCGGGCGGGGTGGAAGTTGTAGAGCAGGAATCCCAGGCACATGCCCGTGGTGATCGCGGCAACCAGGGGTGCTGCGGACGGCGCCGTTTCCGCGATCCCGGTGAAGCCCGTGGCCTGCGTGAAGGCGAAGAACGCCATGGCGCCGATGGCGACGACGCCGGCGGCCAGGCCGTCCAGGCCGTCGATCAGGTTGACCGCGTTGACCATGGCGATCAGCGCCACGATCGTCAACGGGAATCCCAGGTCGGGGGCCAGCACGACCACGTCCAACCCGGGCACCCATGCGTAGACGATCTGGATGCCGAAGAGCACCGGCAGGGACACGGCGATGATCTGCCCGGCGAGCTTCACCGTGGCCGGCAGGCCCTTCAAGTCATCGACGATGCCCACGATGGCCATGGCCCCCACGCCGAGCGCGAGCCCCAGCGGCTCCGACGTCGTCGAGAACAGGTCGGCGAACTCGGCGCGCGTGGCGGCGACCGCCATCGCGGCGGCAAACCCGACGAGCATCCCCAGGCCACCCAGCGTGGGGACGGGTTCGGTGTGGACCTTGCGTGGGTCCGCCGGGACGTCGACGGCCCCCAGTCGCCGCACCATCAGGATGACCAACGGCATCACGGCTGCGGTGGTCACCGCCGCGACGCCGAAGATCAGCAGATAGGCGGCCATGGACGCAGGTCAGACGTGGATGCCCGGCGCGGGGAAGCCCGCGCACAGGTCGACGACCTCGCTGCGGATGCGTGCAAGCGGTGCCTCGTCATCAGTGCGGACAGCCTCGACCACCTCGTCGATCCAGCCCGCGACCCTGACCATCTCGTCCTTGCCCATGCCGCGGCTGGTCACCGCCGGCGTGCCGATTCGCATGCCCGACGGGTCGAACGGCTTGCGCGGGTCGAACGGCACGGCGTTGTAGTTGAGGACGATTCCGGCCCGGTCCAAGGCCTGGGCAACCGGCTTGCCCGGGACGTCCTTGCTGGTCAGGTCGACCAGGATCAGGTGGTTGTCCGTGCCGCCGGACACGAGGTCGAAGCCGCGACTCACCAGCGCTTCGGCGAGGGCCTGGGCGTTGTCCACGATGGAGTGGGCATAGGCCTTGAACTCCTCCGTCGCCGCCTCCCTGAGGGCCACCGCGATGCCGGCGGTCGTGTGGTTGTGAGGACCGCCCTGCAAGCCGGGGAACACGGCCTTGTCGATGGCGGTCGCGTGCTCCTCGTTGCACATGATCATGGCCCCACGTGGGCCGCGCAGTGTCTTGTGCGTCGTGGTGGTGATCACGTCGGCGTGGCCGACCGGTGACGGGTGCGCGCCACCCGCGATCAGGCCTGCGATGTGGGCGATGTCCGCAACCAGGACCGCACCCGACTCCCGCGCGATCTCAGCAAAGGCGGGAAAGTCAATGGTGCGTGGCACCGCGGTACCACCGCAGTAGATGATCTTGGGGCGGTGTTGCAGGGCCATGGACCGGACCATGTCCATGTCCACGCGACCCGTGGCGCGCTCGACCTCATAGTGGACGGCGTTGAACCACTTGCCCGTGGCCGACACGGTGTGGCCGTGGGTGAGGTGGCCACCGTGCGGAAGCGACAGGCCCAGCACGGTGTCGCCCGGTTGCATGAATGCGAGGTAGACGGCGAGGTTGGCCGGCGAGCCCGAGTAGGGCTGGACGTTGGCGTGGTCGACGCCGAACAGCTCCTGCGCGCGCGTCCTGGCCAGCGTCTCGACCTGGTCGATGACGGCCTGGCCCTCGTAGTAGCGCTTGCCGGCGTAGCCCTCGGAGTACTTGTTGGTGAGGACCGACCCGGTGGCCGCCATGACGGCCTCCGATGCGTAGTTCTCACTGGCGATCAGCCGAATGGACGACGCCTCACGCTGCGCCTCCTCGACGATCAGCCGGGCGATGTCGGGGTCGGTCGACTCGATCGCCCCGAACGACGGATGCTGATACGACATGGCGGCACGCTCCAGGAGACGTCGGGCACGCACTGGGGTGCCAGCGTACTCGACCCGCCCGTTCGGCCGGGTTCAGCCCAGGTCGCGCGCCAGCCGATCGGCGAGCTGCGCGCTGATACCCGCCACCTTGGCAAGTCGCTCAGCCGATGCGCCTCGCAGCCCCTTGCCGCCGGGAAACGCGGCGAGGAGCGCGTCCGCCTTTGCCGAGCCGATTCCCGGCAGCGCCAGCAGGTCCGCACGGGTCACGGCCGCCGCGGAATCAGCCGGCGGGGCGATCACCGTCACGTCCATCATGTCGCGGGTTCCCAGCGCGACCTCGATGACCTCGTCGGCGGGCAGTGGTCCCTCGCGCAGGATGCCGGGCGTCGCCGTCGTCAGGTCCACGATCGTCGACGCGCCACGACCCGAGCGCCGCCCGGCGTCGACATACACCGCCACCGCGTCCCCCAGGGCGGTCCGAGCCCCGGCGGCGGTCGGGCTGGGACGACTGCCGGACAGGTTGGCCGACGTCACGGCCAACGGTCCGACACCTCGGATGATGTCGAGGGTGACGTCGTCCATTGGCATCCGCACGGCGACGGTCCCCTGCGCCTCACCCAGATCCCACGACAGGTTGGGGTCGCTGGGCACCACGATGGTGAGCGGCCCTGGCCAGTAGGCGGCCATCAGCCGCTCGGCCTCCCTGGGAACGATCTCCAGCAGGCCCAACAGCTGCTTGGGCGATCGGATCAGGACAGGCAGCGGCAGGTCCCGCGAACGCCGTTTGGCGGCAAACAGCTTGGCCGTGGCAGCCGGGTTGAACGCGTCGGCCGCGACGCCGTACAGCGTGTCGGTCGGCAGGACGACCAGCTCACCGGCGCGCAGTGCCGCGACGGCAGCCTCGATCGTGGCAGCGCGATCGGCGACGGCATCCAGCAGTTGTCCCACCACATCCTCCACGTGTGGGTCGATGCAAACAGGTCAGCGCGAGCGTGCGGACGGTATGGCGCTGCCCGGCCGATGGGCGACGACGGCACGGTCGCGCCCCGTCAGGTCGGCGACCAGGCGTGGTCCGACCAGGCCCGCGCGCCGTGCCGAGACCAGCGCCTGCTCTCCGCGGCGATCGTCGATTTCGACGACGATCGCGCCGCCCGGACGCAGCCAGGTGATCGCCAGGCGCAACAGGTCATCGACGACCTCATGGCCGTCCGGCCCGGCGACAAGGGCCGCGTCGGGATCATGTGCGGCAACCTCCGGCTCCCACGATCCGCGATCGCTGGCCGGCAGGTAGGGCGGGTTGGCGACCAGGACGTCGACCGTCCCTCGCCATGCCGATGCGACGGCGTCCAGGAGGTGACACTGGACGACGGTGGCCGTGGCTGCGGTTGCGAGCGGATGGCCCAGCTCGCCTGCCAGGGCGGCACCGATGTTGAGGCGGGCCAGCGCCACGGCGGCCTCGCTGGAATCCGTCGCGATCACCTCGACCCCATCGACCTCAGTGACGAGCGCGCACGTGATCGCGCCTGTTCCGGTGCATGGCTCCACGACGCGCGGCACCGCGCCGCTCACGCCGGCCAGCGCGATTGCGACGCCCGCCACCACCTCGGTCTCTGGTCGCGGGACGAAAACGCCGGGCCGGCAGGACAGCCGAACGTGACGAAACCACGCCTCCCCCAGTATCAGCTGCAACGGTTCACGCTGCAGTCGCCGAGCGACCAGCGACTCCAGTTGGCCAACGGTCAGGTGGTGCTCCCGGCCGTGGTCCAGCAGCCAGCGCGCATCGGCAGCGGGACTTGGCACGCCGGCGGCGGCCAGGCGGCCGCTCAGCAACTCGCGCTCGTCGGGATCAGTCATCGACGCCACCTTCGGCAGCGGCCGCGGCCAGTCGCGCCTCACGCTCCGCCGCCCGCAGCGCGGCAATCAGTTCGTCGAGGTTGCCGGCCAGGACATCGGACAGGTTGTGGGCGGTGAACCCGATGCGGTGGTCGGTGATGCGCGACTGCGGAAAGTTGTACGTGCGGATCTTCTCCGCCCGGTCGCCCGTACCGATCTGGGTGCGACGTGCGTCGGCCCTGGCGCCGGCGACGCGATCACGCTCGGCGGAGAGCAGCCGCGACCGCAGGATCCGCATGGCCTTGTCGCGGTTCTGATGCTGGGACTTCTCGTCCTGGCACGACACGACCATGGCGGTCGGCAGGTGAGTGATCCGCACCGCCGAATCCGTCGTGTTGACGCTTTGGCCGCCCGGGCCCGACGAACGAAAGACGTCGACGCGCAGGTCGTTGGGGTCGATGGCGACATCGACCTCCTGTGCCGCGGGCAGCACCGCCACGGAGGCCGTCGAGGTGTGGATGCGACCCTGGGATTCCGTCGCCGGGACGCGCTGCACACGATGGACGCCCGACTCGTGCTTGAGGTCGGCGAAGGCCCCGGTGCCCACCACCTCGATGATGGCTTCCTTGATCCCGCCGATCGCCTGGGTGGACTCCGTGAGGACCGTGGCCCGCCACCCCTGTGCCCGGGCGTGGGCCATGTACATGTCACGCAGTTCACCTGCGAACAGGCCTGCCTCGTCGCCGCCCGCTGCGGCCCGGATCTCCAGGATCACATCGCGGCCGTCGTCGGGGTCGGCCGGGACCAGCAGGTCCCTGAGGCGCTCCTCCAACTGCGCGACGCGCTGGCCGACGGCGTCGGCCTCGGCTCGCCACAGCGGTGCGTCGTCCAACCCGGCGGCTTGCGCCAGCTCGGTGGCCGCGGCCAGGTCTGTTCGGGCCTCCTGCCATGCGAGCACAGCGGCCACCAGCGGGGCCAACGTGGCGTGCTCGCGCGCCAGCTCCGCAGAGCGGGCGCCATCGGCCGCGACCTCAGGCAGCGCCATCTGCGCTTCGAGGTCAAGGCTGCGACGGACGATGTCGTCCAGTTTGTCGAACACGGCGCGGACGTTACGCGCCGGCGACGGGCTCCTCGGCCGCCACGGGATCATCGGCCGCGGCGGGATGATCCGCCGCGGCGGGGTCATCCGCTGGCGAGGGATCCTGGGGTCCGACAACCCGGCTCGGCAGACCAGCCTGACCAATGCGATCCCCGAGCACGTCGCTGGGCACGACGGCCTCGAAGGCGCGGATCGCGACCTCGAGCTGGTCGGCTGACGGCTGCTTGGTCGTGATCCTCTGCAGCCACAGACCGGGCTGCATCAGCATGCGAACCCAGCCCCACGAGTACTTTTCCGCCCCAAGGCGGAGCGTTTCAAACGCGATCCCGGCCACCAGCGGCAGGAGCACGACCCGCAGCGCAACGTGATAGGCGATCGACACGCCGACGCCGCCGCTGGGCGCTGGGACAATGAAACCTGCGACGGTGTAGACGATCATCGCGATCAGCATGACCAGGATCAGGAAGTTGGTCCCGCAGCGGACGTGGATCGTGGAGTGGTGGTCCACGGCGGCTGGTTCGAGCTGGTCGCCGTGCTCCCACGCGCTGATCGTCTTGTGCTCGGCCCCGTGGTACTCGAACACCCGGTGGATGTCCTTGATGAGCGAGATCAACCCGAGGTAGGTCAGAAAGACCGCGATCCGAACCAGCGATTCGACCAGGTGGAAGACGGCGCCGTCGCCCAGGGCAGAGTCCAGCAGCGCGCGGTTCACCCACGACGTCGATGCCGACGGCAGCACGATGAAGATGCCGACGAACACGACCAACGCCAGCACCATCGAAACACCCACCGCGATGCCGCTGCCCTGCTCGGGCTCACCGTCGTCAGGACAGTATTCAGCCGTTGCCGACACGCAGGTCCTCATTCAAGGGCATCCCGCCGGCCTGGAACCGACGACGGTGATCCCGGATACACCCGGCTGAACCCTCCTGATCTGCGCGCTGAGCACCCTAGGTGGTCGCACTGGCGACCACCTGGCAGGAGATCAATCGGTGCGTGTCCAACTCATCTGCACTTGGTAACAACCAACAAGGGGGGGACGACCATGGCAAAGCTGCTGGTCAGCATTGCGGCACTGGCCGCAGGTGTGCTGTCGACGATCTGGACCTTCCAGGCGTTCTTCGGCGGGACGATGCCGATCCTGGGCGTCGAGACCGAAGGCAGCGTCGGGTTCGGCCTGCTCTGGCTGTTCGTCATCGACCCCATCGTGATCGGGCTGATGGGGCTGGTCGTGGCGTTCGTCACGGCGCCGGTCGCGATGGTGGAGGCCAGGGCCACCGGCCGGGAACCGTGGACCTGACCACCACGGTCACCCGGGGCGCGACGGCCGTGCTGGTCGCTGCGCTGCTGCCTGCGTGCGGTTCGTCAGGCGGCTTGGGCGCCGGCGACGTCGACACGGACCTCATGCGACGCCAGGCCGAGGCGGCCATCGACGAGTACCTCGTCACGAAGTTCACGGTGCACCAGTCCGAGCTGCAGCAGGCTGGCGAACAGACGGCCTACGTGCTCCAGCTGTCCGACCCGGCCACAACACCCGGTGCGGTGGGCGTGTCGGCCGCCGAGGCGGTCTTCTACGCGCCGCTGGTCGCGTTCAAGGCAGCGATCTCCGCGGACCCGGACGTCCTGGCGGTCGCCGACACGTTCCTCCTCGCCTTTCGGGACGGGTGCCGGAGCGTCTACGAACTCGACCGCGACACCGTCCGGGTGCTCATGGTCGAGACCGGCACGCCTGCCACGTTCGAGCAGGACATGCAGCGCATCGTCGACGGGATGACGATCTCGTCACGGTGCTGACCGTCCGTCGGCCGGGACCGGACCGGCGGCCAGAGGGGTCAGCTCAGGACGCCCAGTCGGGGATCTCGGCGCCGCCGAACTTCGCAATCGCGTCCATGAGCTGCCCGTCGGGGACCACCGACGGGGACTGACCCTTGGTCTGCCAGTGCATGTCCTGCGGCCGGAGGATGCTGATCGTCGGCACGTCCTTGAGGTACAGCGCCGAGCTCAGCACGTGCGGTCGCACGTCGGTGACCTCGGGGTGCTCGTCGTTGGTCGCGGCCACGCGGGTCAGGGGCGCCGAGTAGATCCGCCTGCAGCTCGGGCACTGGCCGGCCTGTGGAAGCACGAGGTTGAGCCGCTCGTTGCAGATCGGGCAGCCGTCCCACTGGTCCACCGGCCTGTCGGCCAGTTCGAGGAACGTCTCGAACAGCGTCCGTTCCTCGTCGGACGGTTCGCCGGAGACCAGCCGGTGGATCTCGGCGATCTCGGCGTCGCCGACGAAAGGCACTTGTGTGTGGCGCAACAGGTCCACGATCAGGTGGGAGACCTGCTCGTCGCTGTAGGCGCGCTTCACGGCAGCCTTCGGGTAGTACGTCAGCGCCTCCTGGGCAGCGCCGTTGCGTGCTGCGTCAAACAGGCGCAGGCCGATCGCGATCTGGTCGTGACCGGCGCGCTGGGCGGTCGCTCCCGCGATGGCCGCCTCGTTCGAACTCAGGCGGACCTCAGCAGACCACAGGATCCACTGCTCGACCGTCATCTTCTTCGCGTTGCGCTTGGCCTCGTTGCCGAACATCCCAGCCCCCTCTACGGATGTCGCCCCAAGGGAGGCTACGGATGTCGCCCCGAGGGAGGGTAGGGAGGCAACCAGACCTGTCACCCGACGTCGCGAGGAAGGCGGCGGTCCGCCGCTGCAGTCGGGCAAGAGCGGTCGCGATGTTCGGCTCTGGTCATGAGCCGCTCCGGGCGGGTTGCGCGGTCGGCAGGCAGGGACGATGTTGACAACCGAGGTGAGGCCGCTGCGCGACAGCGGTACGACGCGCTCGCTTTCGGCTCGTCGCGCGGCGTGTTGGAGTTGCCCGGCCCCGGGTCGCGGACCTACGCGTGGGACTCAGGGAGGGCGCTCCGCACAGGCAGTGGCGGGCTGTCCTGCGCCGACTGGGCGGCACGACTGCTGACTGCGTGACGACCCACGCAGCGGATCGATGGCCCAATCGCCCCGTGGTTGAACCACTGTCGAACCACTGGGTATGTGCAACGGGGTGCCTACAGACGACCACACGTGCTTCGGATGGGCCGTAGACGGTCGATAAACCGGGAATCCCTGCCGCCTAATGCCGAACCGGTCACCAGCCATGGCGCTGCTGAGCACATCACACACGTCGAGCCCTCTCCGTGCCGGCGCGGAGCCGACCTCCCGCGAGTGTGCCGGGCGGGGCGGGCCGGGGCGACCGCGCCCGCGCGGCGTGCGCCGCCCCGTACCGTTCGCGCGGCACCTCGTCGCCCCATCCCCCGCGGAGACGTCCATGGTCCTGTCCGTTCTGCGTGACCCGATCCGCAGGTCCAAGGTGCCCAAGGACGGCGACTCGGTCGCCACCATCAGCCCCCTCGAGGTGGATCCCACGGACGTGGGGATGACCGACGAGGGCATCGACAGGATCTGGGCCGCCGTGAAGCGGCTCTACGGGTCGGGCATGCATCCCGCCATCACGTTCGCGCTGCGGCGCGAAGGCCAGGTGGTGATGGACCGCGCCATCGGCCATGCCCGCGGCAACGGACCGGGCGACCACCGGATCTTCTCCGACGACGAGCGCGAGCTGGCACGCCCGGAAACACCGTTCGTCATCGCCTCGGCGTCCAAGGCGATCACCGCGATGCTGATCCACCTGTTGGACCAACGCCAGTTGCTCCACGTCGATGACCGCGTCGCCGACTACGTCCCCGAGTTCCGCGTCAAGGGCAAGCGCAACATCACGATCAACCACGTCCTGTCGCACCGGTCGGGCATCCCGAACATCTCCGCGGACGCGCTCGACCTCGACAACCTCGAGGACGAGGACTTCATCCTGGCCGAACTGGCTCGGATGGAGCTCCAGTGGCGACCCGGTCGGTTCGTCGCCTATCACGCGGTCAGTGGCGGATTCGTCCTGGCCGAGGTGGTCCGCCGCGTCACCGGCAAGTCCGTGCGCGAGCTGCTGGCCGAGGAGATCCTGGACCCGCTGGGCTTCCGATGGGGCAACTACGGCGTCGCTGCCGCAGACGTGGACAAGGTCGGTCTCAGCTACGCGACCGGCCCTGTCGTGCCCCCACCGCTGTCCAACGTGTTCACGCGGGCCCTGGGGGTGCCGCTGGACCAGGTGACGGAAACGCTGAACGACCCGCGGTTCCTGCGGGCCGTGGTTCCGTCCGCCAACATCGTCACGACTGCCAACGAGCTGTCACGGTTCTTCGAGCTGCTGCGCATGGGCGGAACGCTTGACGGCGTCGAGGTGTTCGAGCCCCGCACGATCCGTCGCGCCATAAGCGAACAGTCCTACCTCGAGGTCGACCTCACGTTGGGTGCGCCGTTCAGATACGGCATGGGGTTCATGTTGGGAGCCAAGACGTTCAGCCTGTACGGACCCGCGACGCCGCACGCCTTCGGCCATCTCGGCTTCACCAACATCATCGGCTGGGCCGACCCGGAACGCAGGATCTCCGGCGCGCTGATCACCAGTGGCAAGCCCGTCGTCGCCCACCACCTCTACGACCTGTGGGACGTGATGCGCCAGGTCAACCACGCAGCTCCGTCCGACGGGCTGGCTGACAGCCCGCTGCTCACGGCGACCGACTGACCAGCCAGGCTGAGGAGTTCGATCCATGCGTGAGTACGTCGCCGGCGCGCCGTGGCGCCAGTCGCTTGTCGACCTGTTCGAGGACGAGTGGTCGTCAGCGTTCCCGTCCGAACTTGGCCTGCAGGCGGGCCAGGCACCCCTGTTCGACGACGAGCGGATCCATTGGCTCGTCGAACAGGCCGGCGGCCTGACGGGGACTCGCCTGCTGGAGCTCGGACCGCTCGAGGGCGGGCACACCTCGATGCTGCTGGCCGCCGGCGCGGACGAAGTGGTCGGCGTCGAGGGCAACGTCCGCGCCTTCCTGCGTTGCCTGGTTGCCAAGGAGGCCGTCGGCATGACCGGCGCACGCTTCCTGCTGGGCGAGGTGGGCGCCTACGTGGACCACGCGACAAGCACGTGGGGCGACGGCGCGCCCGCGTTCGACCTCGTCGTGGCGTCGGGCGTGCTCTACCACCTCCTGGACCCGGCCGACCTTGTCGTCCAGCTGGGCAGGCTGACCGACCGCGTCTTTGTGTGGACCCACTACGTCGACCGTGACCTGCTGGCAGCCTCGGATCCCTCGAGGCTGCTGGAGCGGCTGGCTCCGCCCGTCGACAAGCACCTGGTCGATGGGACGACGATCGCCTACCACCCGCACGGGTACGCGCTGGACGCCATCCAGCCCAGTTTCTGCGGTGGCCCGGCGGACACCAGCGTGTGGATGGAACTGGCCGGCCTGCGCAGCTGCCTGGCCGCCGCCGGATTCACCCAGCAGCTCGACGCGTTCCACCAGCCCGATCACCCCAGCGGGCCAGCGATCGCGATCCTGGCCTCGCGCCCGGACCCTCGGCCCGCCGATCGCAGCCGGCCAGCGCCGATGTACGCCAACACGCCACCAGCGGATTCGGCGCAGGTGGCGGCCCTGCCCCGCGCGGTCGACCACGCGGCCCTGGAGGCCGAGGTCGAAGGACTGCGCCACGCCCTCGCCGAGGCCCGCGCGCACGCAGACGCACTGACCGGGCTCCTCGATCGCCGCGACCTTCGAGCCCTGGTCCGAAAGGTCGTCTACCCGTGGCGCGAGGGCACCCAGGCCCGGGCATGACCCGCCGTCCGCTGGTCGAATGACGCGACGTCGACCGCGAATGGAGCCGTTGCCAGATAGGCCTCCAGCCGCGGCGCGATGTCGCCGGGCTCGTCGCCCGGCCGGGCCGTCGGCAGGAACGGCAGGGTGACCACGCCACCGCGGACCTCGACGTCGGTGTTGGTCGGCACGTGGATGTACGCCTCCATGTTCGCGCCGGAGACCAGCAGGCCGATCCGGTTGCCCGGGGCTATCTTCCAGTCCGTCGGGAACAGGGCGACGTCGACTTCGCCAGCGCCGTCAACCAGCGCGGCGCCGCGCGTGATCATGATGGCCTGTCCGGACGGATCGACGTCGTAGACGTTCACGACCACGTTCGTCCGAGGGACCAGCGGCACGACGTCCACGCGAGCGGACGGGATGCCCGCGATGCGGAGTTCTTGGTCGACCGGCTCCGAGAAGGTCCAGGTCCCATGTCCGTAGTCCGTCCCGAACGGACTTGCGGCGCCACCGGCCCCCGCCGAGGCATCACGGGATCCATGGTTGGTGGCGTCATCGACGTAGGTCCCCGGGAGCAGTGGGGCCTCGAGGGTCAGCACGTCCTTGGGCGGCCATGCGTCCTCGACGTCCCAGAGGCCGTCACTGCCCTGCACGGCGACGACCGGGTCGACGATGGCGGGCGCGACGCCCTTGAGGTGGCGGTCGTAGAAGCGCATCACCGCATCGAAGAAGCCCGGACGGCCCATTGCCAACAGGTCCGAACCGACGGTGTCGTTGCCGCGCACGTGGTCCCACCAGCCGATCCACAGGTGCTTGGGACCCTCCAGCGCGTCGAAGTACTCGACGACACCGGCCCCGATGTTGGTGTTGACGTCGAGGTAGCCGGTCGTGATGAACATCGCGACCGTGCTGCCTTCGACCAGGTCCACGAAGTCTCGGCTGCGCCAGAACGCCAGCGACTCGTCGTCGAGGTAGTGCTCGGCCAACAGCACCTGGCAGTCCGCACTGCGGCTGGCGGAGTTCAGGACGTACTGCGGCTGGTGATCCGTCCCGACGCTGCCCTCACCGCCGGAGCCATAGGACACCGCCGGGTAGGCGAGCGACTGCAGGAGCCGGACACGGTCGCTGTAGGACCCGCGGTAACGGTCCGGCGCAACCTGCTGGGCCACGACGGCGTGCAGGCCATCAGGACGCAACGCGCCCCCGACCAGCCCGGTGTTGCCGTCGTAGGACTTGCCGTACATCCCAACCCGGCCCGTCGACCACGGCTGGCCTGCGGACCACTGCACGGCAGTCACGACGTCGATCTGCTCCCCAGGGCCCAGGATGTCGAGGCAGCCGCTGGAGCCGCCGGTCCCGCGTGTGGACACCTGCACGACGGTGTAGCCATTGCCCCAGACGTCGGCTCCCTCGAAGAAGTCGAAGAACCGATCACTCGGGCCTGGCGCCGTCACGCCCAGATACGGACTGACGACCAGGATCACGGGTGTCTGGACGTCGTCGCCCAGGCCGGCCGGCCGCATCACGTCGACGTGGAGGGACTCCCCGTCAGGCGTGTCGATCCAGGTCTCGTACCAGTCTGCGCCGGTCGGCGACTGCGCAGCGGCCTGCCCCGCGGCTGCGGCTGCGCGGCTGGCGGGTGTGGGTGCCGTGAATGCAACGGAACCGGCGGCGAGGGCGCCAGCGGTCACGAGCGAGGCAAGGGTGGCGAGGGGGCGCATCAGGTCTCCGGAGTCAGGGCGAGTCCTTCGCCCGAAGCCTCCCCGACTCCTGCCACGGCAGGCCCGGTTGGCGCACGGCGCGCTTGGCTGGCAGGGAAATGCGACCTCGGCGTGGAAGGGTCGTTGTGATCGGGGAGACCCCCCGTCCGTGTGCCATGCGAGGTTCGTCGTGCGTCGCTCCACCATCGCTTCCGCCCTGGCCCTGGGGCTGGCCGCCTCTGCCGTCGCCGCTGCCCCGTCCGATCTGGGCGCGCTGGCGCCCGTCGGCCCGACGGCCATCGTTTCCGGGCCCGCCGCGGACGGCATCGGCAGCGCGAACATGAGCCACGTCGCCAACGTCCAGTGGGACAACACGCTGCGCAGTCCCGGTCACCCGATCGACAGCCAGGGCGGCACTGACGTCGAGTTCGCCACGATCGACGGGCGCGACTACGCGTTTGCCGGGACCTACCAGAACGGCCTGCAGGCAATCGACGTGACCGACCCGGCGCACCCGGTGCACATCGCCACCAAGGGCTGCGACATCCTCCAGGGCGACGTGCAGACCTTCACCCGCCACGACCGTTGGTACGTCACCTACACGGCCGATGACGGGTACAGCAACCGCGAATCCGACTGCCACACGGACGTGGACGAGGGTGGCGGCAACGGCACGCTCATCATCGACGTCACCGACCCGGCACACATGGAGACCGTGGCGTTCCTGCGCATCGTCGGCGGCTCGCACAACATGACCGTGCACCCCTCGGGTGACTGGCTCTACAACTCCAACTCAGGCGGGGGTGGCGGCAACATCGAGGTGTACTCGCTGGACGACATCACAGCGCCCGAGCACGTCACCAGCATCAAGCTGGCGACGAACCAGGAGGATGCGCACGACATCACGTTCAACGCCGACGGGACCCGCGCGTATGCGGCCAACATCCGCGAAACCTCGATCATCAACACCGAGGACCCTGCCAACCCGTTCGTCGTCAGCACGATCGCTGACGTGTCCGTGACGCTGCACCACCAGGCCGACCCGGTCACCATCGGCGACAAGACCTTCCTGATCATCAACGACGAACTGGGCGGCGCCGCCGGCAACGAGGTCTGCCCAGGCGGCGGCCTGCACGTCTGGGACATCACCGACGAGACCAGCCCGGTCAAGGTCGGTGCGTGGTTCGCGCCGGAGATCACGGTGCGCGAGGGAGCCCAGACCGGCACGGGCGGGACCGTGACCTGCACCTCGCACGTGTTCCGCATCTACCCCGAACACCAGCTCATGACCATCGCGTGGTTCGGCCTGGGCGTGCACGTCATCGACCTGTCCAACCTCGACGACGTGGCGGGTGGCGCAATCGGTGTCGGCGTTGGCGCGCAGGGCCTGGGCGGCATGGCCGAGCTCGGGTTCTACCGGTTCGCCGAGGACTCCGACGCGTGGGCCGCCAAGGCCTATCGGTTCGACGAAGACGGCTCGTTCCACGTGTTCGCCAACGACCAGACCCGCGGGTTCGACGTCTACCGGTTCGACGCGTCAGCGGCCCCGGCGCAAGCCCCGGGCACGTGGCTCAACGAGGCGCAGGCTCTGCAGCGAACCTTCGACCTCTACGCAGGCGGCTTCGTCCCCGGCCCGCCTGTGTGCCAGATCCGCGCGTCAGTCCCCGCGGCTCGCCGGCAGGCAGGGTAACGAACGGGCAGTTGTGCACACGGGGCGGCCGCGCGGCCGCAGCCGTGCGACACTTGCCGCCGCAGCACCGGCAGGCAGACTGCCGTGGCCGCACTGGTGCAGGACCGCGAACCGGAGACCAGGTGCACGACGACTCCCACGACTTCGACGACGACGACTTCGATCCCGAGTTCGACGACGACGATTACGACGACGAGCCGCTCGACGACCACGAGACGGAGCTGATCCGCCAGGACCTCGACGACCTCGAATCGTTCGAACTGGCCTTCAGCGACGACGGCTACCGCGGAGTGTCGGTGTTCTGTCGCCAGTGCGTCGAAGAGCACTTCTACCCATGGGACATGCTGCGGGAGAACCTGACGACCCTTCTGGCAACCGGAGAGACGCCCGTGCACGAGCCGGCGTTCTCGCCGGACCCGGCTGACTACGTGCCCTGGGAATACGCGCTGGGCTACGTCGCCGCCATGCGTGACCTCGGCGTCGCGCAACGGCGCACCCCGGACACCTGCGGCCGCTGCGATCTGGTCCTGGGCGAGGCCATGGCGCTGTCGAACTTCTGCCCGCGGTGCGGTCAGCACCTTGGCGTGGACCGGCTGCGGGCCGCGCTGGAGGCCCGGCTGGAGGCCGATGACGTGGATGCCGTCCTGCGCGAGTCGGGCATGCCACGCTGACCGTCCCGATCCAAGGACGAACGAGCATGGGCGAGCAGGACGGACTCCATGGACCGGTGGCGGTCGTCGGGGCCGGGGTCATGGGCCGCGGGATCGCCTACGTCGCGGCGGTGGCTGGCGCACCGACCCGGCTCATCGACCTTGACAAGGACCAACTCGCGGCTGCACTTGACGCCATCCAACAAGACCTCGACGGTGGTGTGGCCCGTGGCAAGGTGACCCAGGATGCGGCCGCCCGCGCTCGGGAGTTGCTGACCACCACCACAGACCTCGTGGAGGGTTGCAGCGACGCGACGTTGGTCGTCGAGGCCGTCGTGGAACGCATGGACGTCAAGCACCAGGTGATGCGCACCGCGGAATCCGCGGCGACACGCGGCGCGATCATTGCCTCGAACACCTCGGCAATGTCGATCACCGAGATCGCGGCGGCGCTGGACGATCCGTCGCGTTGCTGCGGCATGCACTTCTTCAATCCCGTGCCCAAGATGCGCCTGTGCGAGCTGGTGCGGGGCCTGCAGTCCTCCGACGTCACCATGGCAGCCGCTTCCGCCGCGGCCCAGGCGATGGGCAAGCAGACCGTCGTCGTCAACGACCTGCCGGGGTTCGCGACGTCACGCCTCAACGCACTGATCGGCAACGAGGGCATGCGCATGCTCGAAGAGGGCGTCGCGTCCCCAGAGGACATCGACACCGCGGTGAAGCTCGCGTTGAACCACCCGATGGGTCCCCTGGAGATGGGTGACCTGGTGGGGTTGGACACCCGACTGCTGATCCTGGACCACCTCGCCGAGACCCTTGGGGACCGCTTCCGTCCGACCAACCTCCAGCGACGCCTGGTCGCCGCGGGTCGATACGGCCGCAAGTCGGGCCACGGCGTCTACCGCTACGACGATGACGGGCAGCGCGTGGACGAGCCCAGCGACCTCGGCCGGTGATGCAACGCCCGTGACCGCTGCGACGCCGGGTCCCGCTGGTCGCGCGCGAGCCTTCGGCGGCGTCCGGTACGACGTGTGGTGGCGGGCTGGGATCGCCAGCGTGCTGGCCCTGGCGCTGGTGCTGCGCCTGGGCGACCTGGGTCCCCCGTCGCTGTGGCTGGATGACGCATGGCTGGCCGTGGGCGTACGCGGCGACACCTGGTCGGAGCGCCTCCGGGTGGTCGTCTCCGAGCCTGGGTACGTCCTGGCCCTGTTCGCCTGGCTCCGTGCCGTCGGCTTCTCCGACACCGCGGCGCAACTGCCGGCGCTGGCCGCCGGCGTCGGCGGAGTCTGGGCGACCATGGGGGTGGCGCGCCGTGGCCTGAGCATGTCACGCCTCGCCAGCCTGCTCGCCGGGCTGTTCGTTGCGACCAGCCCGCTGCACCTGACGTACTCGACGCGCGTGAAGCACTACACCCTCGACGCCTTGCTGACGTTGCTGGTCCTGTGGGCGGCATTGGCGGTCCTGCGCCGGCCCGAGCGGCCGCGTCGCGCGGTCCTGTTGGGGGTCACGGCCATCGCGGTCAGTGCGGTGTCCGGCATCGTGGCCGTCGTCGCCGGCGGCGCCCTGTCGGTCGTCGTCCTGGCGGCCCTGGCCGAGAACCGACGCGTCCCTCGCCAGCAACGCAGGCACGGTCAATCCGCTGCAGCGTTGACGGCGTTCACCGGCGTGGCCGCGTTGGCCGCATGGTTCGCGTTCTCTGCGTACTGGACTTCCGAGGTACTCGGATCGACCGTCAACGACGTCATGCGGGCCGAACATGCCGAACTGTTCATCCCCGTGGACGACGTGACGGCCGCGAGCACACGACTGGGCGAAGGCGCGAACGTCCTGCTGAACCGGTCGGTCGCCGGGCCCTGGCCGCTCGCCGCGGCACTGGGGCTGGTCGGGCTTGGTGCCGTCGCCGTCCGGCGCGACAACCTCGACCGCCGCGGCGGCTGGCGGGCGTTGCTGTTGGTCGCGCCCGTGGTCGGGGCGATCGGCCTGGCCGCCGCTCAGAGCGCCCCGTGGGGACTGGGCCGAACCGAGCTCTACCTCGTCCCGCTGATCGCGCTGCTGGCGGGGGCGGCCGTGGACGTGCTGGTCCCCAGCCGCCCTGCCGGGGGCCTGGTCCTGTCAGCAGGTCGGCGCGCCGTCGGAATCGTCGCCGCGTCGGTCATCGTGACGGGCGCCGTCGTCGACGGCGTGGGCGAACGACAGTCCTACCCCGTCGAGGACGTCGCGAGCGCGGTCGCGGCGTGGGAAGCGGCGCGGACTCACGGCGACGGCCTGTTGGTGTACAGCGCCTCTCGGTGGGCGTTCGGGCTCTACACCAGCGGCGACATCACCCTGGTCGCGGACCGGGCCGAGTCCCGCGGCTTCCATGTCGAGGTGGCCGACGTGGACGTGACCCTGCTGCCACCCACGGAGACGGCCGGCGTGCAGCCGGCACTGAACGCCCTGGACGGCCGATCGCGGGTGTGGTTCCTGGGGTCGCACCGCCACCACGACTGGGCCGAACTCACGACGTTGATCCGCGAGGCTGGGTTCGTCCGTGGTCGGGCGTATGTGGCCAACGGCGGCCAGCTGATCGAGTTCGTCCGCGTCAGCGACGCCGTCACGCCGGAGTGAGCGTCAGCGCCGCCGCGCGCCCATGAGCCGTTGCGCGGTCGGTGTCGCTGCCACGGCGTCGGCGAACGGACCGGGGGGCACGATCATCGCCCACGCATCCGCTGCGGCCGCCATCGCGCCGGGCACACCTTGATCGGCCCGGGCCAGGTGCACCGCCCAGCGCAGCACCGGCGGGGCCAGCATCGCGGCCGCGTCCAGCAGGCGCGGATCGTTGCGGACGACGCCGGCGAACAACAGGCCCTTCGCACGGTGGAACGTCGTGCCGCTCGCGTAGTCGGCCGGCAGCACCGGACCGGACTCGCCCCACTCGGGCAATTCGTCCACCGCGACATCCTCGCCGCGCATCAGGTCGACCTCGACGGTCACCCAGGAGCGCCGCAGGCGTTGGCGCGCGACCTCAGGCCCATCGGCAAGCCGGTCCAGCAGGCCGTCGACGGCCGTCAACCGATCCGCCGCGACATCTGCGCGGCCGTTGCCCACCGCGTCGGCGACCAGCCCGATCCGCGCTCGCACCATGTCGACCGGCTTGGTCGCACGCTCGAGCGCTTCAGCGTCGAAGCGCTCGGCACGCTCGTGCAGGCCCAGCTCTCGCACCACCCGACCGCGCTCGGCCAACAACCACGACTGCAGTCCGGGTTCGCGCACCCGGTCCCACCACGCCCACGCCTGCTGACCGTTGCCCAGCCGCGACCAGACCACGCCGTGGAGCAGGTCGACGACCTCGGGATGGGCCAGCGCCGTCGGATCGCCCTTGAGGTCGTCCGGGACCAGCGAGTCCACCGCCTCGTCCGGCGGCGGCGCTGCATCCGCCGACGACCTGATCACCACGCCACCCGCCCGTCGTCCGCCACCACTGATCCCTCGTCACCTGGATGGAAACGCCCCAGTGACGCCCAGCGTAAGCCCTGGTCCCCCAACCCGGTGCCCCCCGACGCGAGGAAGCCCCCGCCGGGGCGGGGGCTTCCTTGTCGTGCGAGGTGGTGGACTCAGAAGTCCATGCCGCCCATGCCGTGCTCGTGACCGCCACCGGCGCCGGCAGCCTCGGGCTCCGGCTTGTCAGCGATGAGCGCCTCGGTCGTCAGCAGGAGGCTGGCGATCGATGCAGCGTTCTGCAGCGCCGAGCGGGTGACCTTGGCCGGGTCGATGACGCCGGCCTTGATCAGGTCGCCGTACTCGCCGGTGAGGGCGTTGAGGCCCTGGCCGACCTTCATGCCACGCACCTTCTCGACGACGACGCTGCCCTCAAGGCCAGCGTTGGCGGCGATCCAGAACAGCGGGGCGGACAGGGCGTGGCGCACGATGCGTGCACCGGTGGCCTCGTCACCCTCGAGCTCGAGCTTGGCGAGGGCCTTGTCGGCGTGCAGCAGCGACGTGCCACCACCGGCGACGATGCCCTCTTCGACCGCAGCGCGCGTCGCGGACAGTGCGTCCTCGATGCGGTGCTTGACCTCCTTGAGCTCGGTCTCGGTCGCGGCCCCGACCTTCACGACGGCCACGCCACCGGACAGCTTGGCGAGGCGCTCCTGGAGCTTCTCACGGTCCCAGTCGGAGTCGGTCTTGTCGATCTCGGCCTTGATCTGGTTGATGCGGCCCTTGATGTCCTCCTCGGTACCGGCACCCTCGACGATCGTGGTGTCGTCCTTGGTGATCACGACCTTGCGTGCGCGGCCCAGCAGGTCCAGCGTGGTCCCGTCGAGCTTGAGACCGACCTCCTCGGAGATGACCTGGCCACCGGTGAGGATGGCGATGTCCTGCAGCATGGCCTTGCGACGCTCGCCGAAGCCGGGGGCCTTGACGGCGGCGGACTGGAAGGTGCCGCGGATCTTGTTGACCACGACCGTCGCCAGCGCCTCACCCTCGAGGTCCTCAGCGATGATGACCAGCGGGCGACCGCCCTGCATGACCTTCTCGAGGACCGGCAGCAGGTCCTGGACCGCACCGATCTTCTGGTTGGCGATGAGGATGAAGGGGTCCTCGAAGACGACCTCCATGCGCTCGGGGTCGGTCACCATGTACGGCGAGATGAAGCCCTTGTCGAACTGCATGCCCTCAACGAAGTCGAGGTCCATGCCGAAGGTCTGGGACTCCTCGACCGTGATGACGCCGTCCTTGCCGACCTTGTCCATCGCGTCGGCAATGATCTTGCCGATGGTCAGGTCGTTGTTGGCAGAGATGCTGGCGACGTTGGCGATCTCTTCCTGCGTCTCGATCTCGCGGGACTGCTTGGCGATCTCCTCGACAACCAGCTCGACGGCCTTGTCGATGCCGCGCTTGAGCTGCATCGGGTTGGCGCCGGCTGCGACGTTGCGCAGGCCTTCCTTGACGATGGCCTGGGCCAGGACCGTGGCGGTCGTGGTGCCGTCACCAGCGACGTCGTTGGTCTTGGTGGCCACTTCCTTGGCCAGCTGGGCACCCATGTTCTCGAACGGGTCCTCGAGCTCGATCTCACGAGCAACGGTGACGCCGTCCTTGGTGATCGTGGGGGCGCCCCACTTCTTGTCAATGACGACGTTGCGGCCCTTGGGGCCGAGCGTCACCTTGACAGCATCTGCGAGCTTGTTGACGCCGGCCTCGAGGTGGCGGCGTCCGTGGTCGCTGAACGCAACAGTCTTGGACATGGTTCATGTCTCCTTGCTAGGTGTGGGTGCCTCAGCCGACGATGGCGAGGATGTCGCGGGCCGAGAGGATCAGGTAGTCGTTGCCGCCGACCTTGACCTCGGTGCCGCCGTACTTGGAGAACAGGACGGCATCGCCAGCGGCGACGTCCATCGGGATCTGCTCACCGGTGGTGTCGGAGCGCTTGCCCGGGCCAACTGCAATGACGGTGCCCTGCTGTGGCTTCTCCTTGGCGGTGTCGGGAATGACCAGCCCGGAAGCGGTGGTCTGCTCGGACTCGTCGATCGTGACGATCACGCGGTCTTCGAGCGGCTTGATCTTGACGTCGGTCGCCGTGCTCACTGCACTCTCCTGGAAGGTGTAACGGCCCACGCTCGGCGTGGCCGTGGCGATGTGCTGGATTGCCCCGAAGGGGCGGGATCACTCGGGCGGTTTGCCATTGGCACTCCCCATGCCCGAGTGCCAGACCTCGAAGCTAGCACTCGCCACCCGAGAGTGTCAGCGGGGGATCAGGCTTCGGCGCGCCGAACGCGCGTGACCTGGTCGATCGCCATCCGATGTGCCAGCCAAAAGGAAGGAAACCTGCGCCGTGGACGCGCAGGTCGCCGTTCACGACCGGACCACGAGCCGCCATTCCTCGCGATCCCGGAAGCCGACGGCCTCGTAGGCGCGGATCGCGGTCGTGTTGGCAGCCCGGACGTGCAGCGCGATCGGGCGCCGATGCGGGCCCTCCCGCAACGAGTACCGGGTCGCGGCGGCCACCAACGCCTGGCCCAACCCGCGGCCACGGTGGGACTGGTCCACGACGATCCCGGCCAGCTGGACACCCCAACGCCACGACGCGACCGAGCGCTCGAGCTTGCCCCACGGCTGGCCCACGGGACCTGCGCAGAAGACGCTGCCGCGTTCGATGCCCGTCGCCATCCGGTCGAGGTAGCCGCGCCGGCCTGCCGGCCCCGGATCGGGCCCGAACTGGTCGTCAAGGTGCAGGCGCACCGCGAGGTCGGCCAGACGCTCCGCATCCGCCGGCTTGGCAAGGCGCAGGCCGGGATCAGGCAGCGCCGCCTGATCCGGCAGAGCGTCGGGATCCAGGGACATCAGCCGCTGATGGTGGACGATCGAGCCGTCCAGCTGACCCGAGCCAGCCAGCACCGCGTCTGCCGCCGCCGCGTCGGCGACCATGAGTCGCCACCGCCGCGTGGGGGGGCCTGCAGCGAGGATTGCGTCGGCGTCTCCCATCGGGACCACCAACCGCCCGGGATGCACGACGGCAGCAGCCCAGCGATCATCGTCGGATGCGAGTCGGACCGTCCCGGCCCCGGCCACCTCGATCGCGGCCAGGGCGAACATGTGGCGCAACGCCCCGCCCGCCTCGCACGGCCACTCGGCCAGCCGCTTGGAAACCGTGTGCAGCTCGGCGGGCGTGCAGGTCCGCCAGCGCAGGCGCCCGCGCGTGAACGAGTGCGTCACGCGGCGAGCGGCAGGCTGGGATCCACGGGCAGGTCCAGCCCATCGACGAGACCGGCCGCCAACTGGTTCGAGCCGCTGGCGGCGACCATCGCGCCGTTGTCCGTGCACAGGTCGATCGACGGCAGCAGCAACCGGATCCCGACGTCGCGGCATCCGGCGTCCATTCGCTCGCGCAGGCGCGAGTTCGCCGCGACACCCCCCGCGATCACCATCGTCTCGATCCCCTGGCTGGCAGCCGCCGCCAGTGACTTCTCGACCTGGACATCGACGATCGCCTCCTGGAAGGACGCTGCCACGTCGGCGAGATCGGGTTCCTCACCCGCTGCCTCCATGCGCCGCATCTCGCGGATCACGGCGGTCTTGAGGCCCGACAGCGAGAAGTTGTGGGTGCCGTCGTTGCGCAATGCCCGCGGAAAGGCAAACGCGGCCGGATCGCCGGACTTGGCCAGGCGGTCGATCTCTGGCCCACCCGGGTAGCCGAGCCCGAGGAACCGGGCGATCTTGTCGAAGGCCTCGCCAGCGGCGTCATCGATGGTCGCACCGAGCTGGCGAAAGCTGCCGTCAACGTCCATCGCGACCAGCGACGTGTGACCCCCACTGACGACCAGCGTCAGCAGCGGTGGGTCCAGCTCACCGAATTGCAGCTGGGTGACCTCCACGTGAGCCCGCAGGTGGTTCACCCCGATCAACGGGAGGTCATGGGCGAGGGCCAGGCCCTTGGCCGCCGACACGCCGACGAGCAGCGCGCCCGCCAGGCCGGGCCCGTTGGTGACGGCGACGCCGTCGATGTCGCTCAGCCCGCAGCCTGCCTCGACCAACGCGCGGTCGATCGTGGGAAGGATCAGGTCGAGGTGGGCACGTGCCGCGACCTCGGGGACCACCCCGCCATACGGCGCGTGCAGCTCGACCTGTGACGCGACGACGTTTGACCGCAGGGAGAAGCGGTCCTCGACGATGCCGACCGCCGTCTCGTCACAGGATGTCTCGATGCCGAGCACGAGCATGTGGGGTCCTTCTATGGCTGCAGGGACGCGGGGACGGTGAGTCCGCGGCGATGGGCTTCCTGGCTGGCTGTGGCCCGCGACGCGGGGGCACCCAGATCACGCAGCCACAGGATCCGGGCCGCTTCCTGGTTGTCGGCGTAATACCCCGGCCGCGCACCCTCGTCGACGAACCCGAACCGCTCGTAGAGGTGGCGTGCCGTGGTGTTCGATTCGCGCACCTCCAGCGTGATCGCCTGGGCGCCACGCCGGGCCGACTCGCCCAGGAGCTCCAGGACCAGCCTGGCTCCGATGCCCAGTCGGCGCCACGCCGGATGGGCTGCCAGCGTGACGATGTGCGCCTCCGAAACGATGGTCTGGATCCCGCCGTAGCCCACGATCACCGACGACCGCCTCCCCGCCATGCGGGTCGGGCGCCGACCAGGTGTGGTCCGTACCGCGACGAGATAGGACCGATCGGGTGCCGCCAGCTCGGCACGGAACAGGTCGATGGACCATGGCCGTGGGAACACCACGTGTTCGATCGACAGCACCTCGCGCAGATCCCGGGCACGCATGGGTCGCACTTCAACCTCGGCACTTACCTGGGCGCCCGCCATCGTCACGCCAGCCCACCGGCCACGGCGTCGTCACCGTGGTGGGCCTGACCCGCCTCGCCGCCACGCAGGCGGCCGCGCTGTTCCCACCCGATCTTGGCGTCCACGCGGCGCAGGTAGATCGGCTCCAACTCATCGGGCCGCTGGGTCTCCTCGCGGATGAACCGGGGCCGAGCCAACAGGCCCACCGCCGACGCGTACGGGTAGGCGTGCTCCTCCGTGGCGAACTCCGTCATCGTGTCGGGCAACTGATCGCGATGGCGCAGCGCGCCCTCGCCCACGAGCAGGACTTCCTCGCCGGAGGCGAGGATCTCGCCGGCCAGCTTGTCGGGTGAACCGACGCGCAACTCGCCCTCCCGCATGACTCCGCCGGGCGAACATCGGTACATACCCCAGAACACCTCGCGGCGGCGCGCGTCGATCACGGCGCAGATCAGACGCCGACTGCTGCGCACGTTGAACGCCAGCACGTCCAGACCCGACAGGCCGACCACCGGGAGGTTGCGTGCCGCGGCGAAGACCTTGGCGGTCGCGATGCCGATCCGCAGCCCCGTGTACAGCCCCGGCCCCACCCCGACCGCGACGCCACTGACGTCGCTGGCCTGCGCCCCGACATGAGTCAGGCAGAAGTCGATGGCTGGAGCGATGAACTCCCCATGGCGCTGCTCTCGACCCAACGTTGCCGAGGCGACAACCTGCTCGGAGTCGAGCAGGGCCACCGACGAGCGCGGCGTGGACGTGTCCAGGGCAAGGATCAACATGCGGGTCAGGCCGTCCAGTCAGACAGGGAACGCGCCAGGTCGGGCCACCGCGACTGCCACGATCCGTGGGCGCGGATCTCGATCGCACGCACCGGCTCGGTTGTCGCGTCCTCGGTCAGCGCGCCAGGCATGGTGAGTTCGATCTCGAGGCGATCGGGCGGGAGGACCATTGAGACCGCGTCGCCCCACTCGATGAGCGTGACGGTGTCCGGCGCCATGACATCGTCACCCAAGGCGTCCAGCTCGGCGAGGCGATCCAGGCGGTAGACGTCGCAGTGGACGATCGGCAGGCGGCCGACGTAGTTCTTGACCAGGACGAACGTCGGCGAGGTGACGGGCACCTTGACGCCCAGCGCGGCCGCGACGCCCTGCACCAGGCATGTCTTGCCTGCGCCGAGTTCCCCGGACAGCGCCACGACGTCGCCCAACCGCATGGCCTCGGCCAGCACGCCACCGATCGCGCGTGTCGTGTCCGGATCGCCGCTGCGGAGGGAGACGGCGAGGTGGTCGACCACCGTTTCCTCCAACGAGACAACTGGCGTCTGGGCCGCCGAGCCTACTGCCCGGCGTCACCGCGAACGTCGCGCAGGGCAGGCAGGTCACCGCCGGCCACCGCTGCGAGCGGGCCCCTGCGGGCGGCGTCGGCGATGGCCTCCGTGGCGAGGTGGACGACGCGGTCGTGGTGTGCGTCCACGTGGCCGGTGGCGAGGCAGAACAGCGCGTCCCCGTCGAAGTAGGTGTTGGCCGGGCGAACCGCCCGGTCGATGCCGGCGTGGGCCAGGTCGGCGACCCGCCACGCCGCAACCTTGTCCAGCCGGGCATTGGTCACGATGCACCCGATCACGGTGTTCGCCCCGGCGCCGCCAGCCTGCTCCCGGGCGGGAGGTACCTCCAGCCACGGCGGGTCGACCAGGGGATACCTCGGCTGATCGTCATCGATGCGTGCCCGTGCCAACCACGTGCCGTCGTCCGCCCTGAGTTCTCCCACGGCGTTGTTGGCGACGATCGCACCCACCACCAGATCGCCGACGCGCCGCACGGCGATCCCCTGCCCACCGCGCCAGGCGTGCTCGAGGCCACCGACCTTCGCGATGGTGCAGCCTGTCCCCGCTCCGACGCTGCCCTCCTGCGGATCGCGCGACGTCGCCGCCTCGCAGGCCTCGATCCCGGCGATCGCATCCGGACGTTGGGTGGGCGCCGCGACGCCGCGGTCCAGCAGGATGGCGGCTCCGACGATCGGAACCAGGGCGTCACCGACCGGGTAGCCGATCCCTTGGCGCTCCAGCCAACTGGTGACCCCGTCGGCGGCCGCCATGCCGTAGAGCGACGAGCCGGCCAACACCACCCCGTGGCAGACGGTCAGTTTGCCGGTGGGGCCAAGGCTGGCGGCCAGCCTGATGCCAGGCGACTGGCCGCGCACCGCGACCGCGCCCAGCGCACCCGGCGGCGGGAGCACGACCGTGCAGCCCGACACGCGGTCCGGCGAGGTCCACGTGCCGACTTCCACGTCGGCCAGCCCGAGTGCCATCTCAGTCCTCCCCCGGCAACCGGCGAGGGACGCGCTTGGAGATCCCACACGTGATCTCGTATGTGATGGTCTCGGCGGCATGAGCCCAGTCGTCGGCCGTCACTGCGACGTCACGGTCACGACCCGCGGCCTGGCCCAACAGGGTGACCGGATCGCCGACCGTGACCTCGAGGTCGTCGCACCACACCAGCACCTGGTCCATGCACACGGTGCCGACGATCGGCCGGCGCACCCCCGCAACGACGACGTCGAGCCGGCCCCCGACGCGACGTGGGACACCGTCGGCGTACCCGACCGGCAGCGTTGCCAACCAGCCGTCACGCGGTGCCGCCCACCGGTGGCCGTAGGAGACCGCGGTTCCCGCCGACACGTGCTTGGCGTGGGACACGCGCGTTGTCCAGGACAACGCCGGCACCAGGCCGTGCTGGGCTGCGGTCACCTCGGATGACGGCGACAGGCCGTAGATCGCGATGCCGGCGCGGACCATGGTGTGCCGTGACCGCGGATGGATCAGGGCGCCGGCCGAGTTGGCGGCGTGGACCAGGCGTGGCGTGATGTCGCGCTCGGCCGCCACGCGCAGAAAGCCGTCAAAGGCATCCAACTGGTCGTGCGTCGTCCCCACGGACGGCTCGTCGGAGCGGGCGAGGTGGGTGGCCAAGCCCGTGATCCGGAGCCCATTCGGGTCGGCTGCCAGATCCGCGGCCAGGTCAAGGACCGCCCCCCAGTCATCCGGCGCGATGCCGACGCGATTCATCCCCGTGTCGGCCTTGAGGTGGACGTCGACAGGTCGGCCGCGCGTGTGACCAGCAGCCGCCACCGCCGACAGGAACGCCGGGCTCCAACACATCGGGGTGAGGTCGGCCGCAATCATGCGAGCCACGCCTGCGACCGGCGGTTCGGCCAGCAACAGCGTCGGCGCGTCGATGCCGGCGGCGCGCAGCTCCTCGCCCTCCTCGACCAGCGCAACGGCCAGCCAGGTCGCACCGCCGTCGATGGCCGCCCGCGCTGCCACGACGGCGCCGTGGCCGTACCCGTCGGCCTTCACCACCGCGCACACGTCGACCCCGGACACGGTGCGGAGATGGCGGATGTTGGCCGTGATCGCGGCCGGATCCACCACGACAACCGTGGGGCGCAGGGGCGGCGCAGCGGAGTCGGGCACGGTCGTCACGGGCGTCACGTTACGCGACGCATCGCGCGCGACCGCGAGGGCGACCGCGAGGGCCACCGCGAGGGCCACCGCGAGGGCGACCGCGAGGGCCACCGCGATGGCCACCGTGGACTCATCCGCCGAACGGGTACGTCGGCGTGACGCGTGCGCATGCGATCAGGGCGGCCATCGCCTCCGGGAAGTGGTCGACCAGCGCTTCAGAGGTGAGTCGCCCGCCCCGGGTTTGGGCGAGGTGGTCGCCGGCGAAGCCGTGGTGCCACACGGCCCGTGCGGTCGCCAGCGCGACGTCGGCGGCGGTCGCGATGGACGCGCCGATCAGGCCGGCCAGAACGTCGCCCGTGCCGCCCGTCGCCAGTGCCGGCCCGCCCACCGGCGTCACCCACACCCGACCGTCCGATGCGGCAACGACCGTGGCCGGGCCCTTGGCGACGACCGTCGCGCGCAGTCGCCTGGCCAGCCCGACGGCGACCTCCGTGCGATGGCGCTCAGCATCGGGGCGTCGCGCCAACCGAGCCAGCTCCCGGACGTGCGGCGTGACCACGAGCTGGCCGGCATGGTCGGCCAGGGCATCGGGATCCTCCCTGAAGGCGTTGAGCGCGTCCGCATCCAGCACCAGTCGGTCCGCGGACGCCAGCAGGTGATCCACGACGGCCCTCACCCCGGGTCCGGTCCCCAGCCCCGGCCCGGCGACCACCACGTCGAACGTCGACGCGTCCGACAGCTGGCGCATGGCCGCGCCGCCCGGATCCTCCAGCGGCAACGGCCGCGTCATCGCCGCCGGCACCAGGCCGGCGACCGTGGGCAGGACGATTCCCGGGGTTGCGATGGTCACCAACCCCGCATGGCCGACGACCAGGCCGCGCCCGCACAACGCGGCGGCGCCAGCGGTGCCGAGGTTGCCGGCCACGGCCAGCGCGACCCCGCGCATGCGCTTCTCGGCGTCGAGCGGTGCGGGCGGGTCAAGCGCGCCAGCAGCCGTCAGCGCGTGCCAGCGCACGGGCAGTGGCTGGTACCTCGGACCAAGGCCGGCCACGACGACGCGACCCGCATGCGCCACCCCGGGGTGCAGCACCAACCCGCGCTTGAGGCCACCGAACGTGACGGTCAGGTTGGCGATCACGGCCTCCGCGTCGACCGTGCCGTCGCCGACCTTGCCATCGTCGGCGGAGATCCCGCTGGGCAGGTCGCATGCGACGATCGGCAGCCCGCGCCCATGGGCGTCGCGGAAGGCCTTGATGACGTCGATGACGACGTCGCGCGGCGCGCCCAACGAGCCGGTGCCCAGCACGGCGTCAATGCCGACTTCGGCCCAGTTCAGGACCAGGTCGACATCTGCGGCGTCACCGGACGCCCACCCCCTGCCGCGCAGCCACGCCTGCCGATGGGCGTCGGCCTCGGCGCTGGCCGGCGTGTCGAGGCCGTCGGGGGCGACCACGCGGACCTGGGCGCCGCGCCGACGCAGGACCTCCGCCGCGCCCCACCCGTCACCACCGTTGTTCCCCTTGCCGACGACGACGGCAACTCGCAGGCCGTAGCCATGTCCCAGCAACGCGATCGTCTCGGTCGCAAGAGCATGGGCGGACCGCGCCATCAACGCCGCCCAGGTGTCCCCCGCATCGACGGCCGCACGATCGCCGAAGCGCGCGGCGGTTGCGTCGAGCAGCGCCACCTGGCCGGTGGCGGCATCGAACCCCGGGACGCTGAGCATGGCGCGACGATATGGCCGAGCCGGCATCCGTGCGGGCAGATCATTCGACGGTGACGGTCTTCGCGAGGTTGCGGGGCTGGTCGACGTCCTCACCGCGCAACGTGGCCACGTGGTAGGCGAACAGCTGCAGCGGCACGACCGCGAGGATCGGCGCGGCCAGCTCGTGTGCCGCCTCGGGGATCTCGAGGATGTGGTCGGCGTGGGCCTTCAGTTCCTCGGTGGATCCCGCGGTCCCGATGGCCAGCACCGCAGCACCCCTGGCCTTCACTTCCTGGATGTTGCTGACCATCTTCGGGAAGACGTGGCCGGCGGGCGCGAGTGCCACGACCAGCGACCCCTGCTCGATGAGCGCGATCGGGCCGTGCTTCATCTCACCGGCCGGGAACGCCTCGGCGTGGAGGTAGCTGATCTCCTTGAGCTTCAGCGCTCCTTCGTAGGCGATCGGCAGGCCGGCGTGGCGGCCGATGAACATCGTGTAGCTGACGTCGACGTACTTGCGGGCAAGTTCCAGCGTGGCGTCGCTGAGCTCGAGCGTCTCCGCGATCTGGGCAGGCAGCTGGTGCAGTCGGGTCAGGATGTCCTCGCACTCGCTGGGGTACAGCTTGTTGCGTTCCTGGGCGAGGTAGAGGCCGGCGAGGAGCACCGCGACCAACTGCGTCGTGAACGCCTTGGTGGATGCGACGGCCACCTCGGGACCGGCGTGGGTGTAGAGCACTCCACCTGACTCGCGCGCCAGTGTCGACCCCACCACGTTGCAGATCGCCAACACGGGAGCGCGCTGGTCCCTCGCATGGGCCGTGGCGGCGATGGTGTCGGCGGTCTCGCCCGACTGGCTGATGGCGATGACCAGGGTGTGCGGGTCCAGGATCGGGTCGCGATAGCGAAACTCGCTGGCGACCTCGACCTCCACGGGGATGCCGGCCCAGTGCTCGATGGCCAGCTTGCCGACCATCCCGGCGTGCAGGCTGGTGCCGCAGGCCACGATGAAGACCTTGTCGATGCGCCCAAGTTCGTTGCCGTCCATGCGCAGTTCATCGAGGTGGAGGCGACCGTCGGTCAGGCGGTCGCGCAGGGTCTCTCGGACGGCGTCGGGCTGCTCGTGGATCTCCTTGAGCATGAAGTGGGGGTGGCCCTGCTTCTCCGCGGCGGACAGGTCCCAGGTCACGGTGAACTCGTGTGGCTGGGCCGGGTTGCCGTCGAGGTCGACCACCTCGAGGCCGTTGGGGGTGATCCGGGCGATCTGGTCGTCCAGCAGGGCTGCGACGTTGCGAGTGTGGGCGATCAGCGCGGCCGCGTCGGATGCGCAGTAGCCGACGCCGTCGGCGTGGGCGACCAGCAGGGGCGCCTCGCGCTTGGCGACGACCAGGACCTCGGGCTCGTCGGCGTGCGCGACGCACAGCGCGAAGGCCCCTTTCAGGGTGCGCACCACGGCCCGCACGGTTGCCAGCAGGTCGCCGTCGTAGGCCGCCTCGATCAGGTGGGCGACCACCTCGGTGTCGGTGTCGCTCAGGAACGTGGCATCGGGCAGGGAGGCGCGCAGCGCCTCGTAGTTCTCGATGATGCCGTTGTGGATGACGGCAGCCCGCCCGAGCGGACCGAGGTGGGGGTGGGCGTTGCGGTCACTGGGGGCGCCGTGGGTGGCCCAGCGGGTGTGCCCCAGGCCGGCGCGGCACGGCAACGACTGCCCTTCGAGGGCATTGCGCAGGTTCTCCAACTTGCCCTGGCGCTTGACGACCCGCAGCGACCCGTCCGGCGTGCCACCCGGCAGGACGACGCCAGCCGAGTCGTACCCGCGGTACTCGAGCCGGGCCAACCCGTTGATGATCTCCGGAAGGGCGTCGTCGCGGCCCGTAATGCCGATGATCCCGCACATGTCTGGTCCTTGGCACGTCGCGTGCCGACCGTAGCCGCCCCCGGTTCAGCCGTCGGATCCGGTCGGCATCGCCTGTTCGCGACCGATCGCGTGCGCGAGCAAACGGTCATACAGCGGCTGGGCAAGCTCGGCGATTGCCTCGAGGTGGGCTGGCAGCTCGACGTCGCGAGGGCGATGGGGCGCGAAACCCGTCGAGGCGTGGGCGTTGACGTACCAGAACGCACCCCAGGATCCGTCCTCCGGTTTCGGCCCGGGATCCCACGAGAACATCCGGTCGTCGCGGGCAATCCCGATGCGATCGCACAGCTCGCCGATGACCGCGGGCGGGTCCAGCAGCAGTCGTCCGGCATCCAGCACCAGCGGCTGCTCGCCGGCCGCCAAGGTGCGCTCCAGGAGTTCGACCTGGATCGGCAGGCTGATCTCGTCAAGTGTCACGTCCTGCACCAGGGTCGAAAACGACGCCAGGACGGGACGTGGGTCGCGGATCAACAGCACGTTGGTGACCTGCGCCAGGAACCCGCGGTCAAGGCCGACGAGGTGCTTCGCCATCATCTTGAAGAACAGGACCGGCCGTTCGCCCGGCCCGAGCACCAGCTGGCGGATCACCCGCTCGCCGTCGTGATCCTGCTCGGCCAGCACGGCGTCGCCCCCCGGATGGTCGACCCCGGTCGCCCGCAGGTAGTGGGCGTACAGGGGCTCGTCGAAGACCTGGGTGTCACGCCGTTCACGGAAGGCGTACATGAGCGCCGTGGAGACGTTGCGCGGGCCGGACCACAGGCAGATGCGGCGGTCAACCATCGCGGTGCATCGTCGCCATCGACGCCTCCAGTGCCCCCGCATGGAGCTGGCGCAGCCTGGCCGTCATCGGTCCCGGCATGCCGGTCCCGATCTGGCGACCGTCGACGCGGACCACCGGCGTCAGGCCACCGAACGTTCCGGTGACGAACGCCTCAGAAGCCCCGTAGACGTCGGACAGGGAGAACGCCTTCTCGTGCGCCGGGATGCCCGCCTGCCGTGCGACCTCGAGGACGACCGCGCGCGTGATCCCGGGAAGGTTCGACATGCCCACGGATGTCCAGACCTCGTCGCCGTGGACGAGGAAGAAGTTCGTGGCATTGCAGGTGGCGACCGCGCCGTTGAGGTCCAGCATGAGGGCCTCGTCCGCTCCGGCCTCGACCGCCTGGATCAGCGCGATCACCTCGTGCAGCTTGCTGTGGCTGTTGAGTCGCTGGTCCAGCGTGTCCGGGGGCGGGCGCCGGATCGTCGCCGTGAACAGCGTCAGGCCGCGCTGAAGAACCTCAGGCGCCGCGGTCTTGTACTCGGCGATGATGACGACGTTGGGGCCGCCGACAAGGTTGGACGGATGCTGCGAAGGCGTCTTCTTGGTCCCGCGGGTGACCATCAGTCGGACGTGCGCCCCGTCGGTCATGCCGTTGCGGTCAACGGTGGCGCGTAGTGCCGCAATCACGTCATCACGGGTCATGCCCAACTCGATGCGCGCCGCGGCCAGCCCGGAGAACAACCGGTCGAGGTGGCGATCGAGGAAGGCGAAATGCCCGTCGTGCAGCCGCATGCCCTCCCAGATCCCGTCGCCGACCAGGAAGCCGCTGTCGAACACCGAGATCTTCGCCTGGTCGCGCGGGAAGAACTCCCCGTTGATCCAGACCTCGACAGCCGCGTTGCGCTCGTCCGGCACGGCGGCATGGGTACTCGGACTCATCACGTCCCTTCGGTCCGGCCGCGACCCACGATACGAGATCGCGCGCCTGCCGGATGATCGCGACACTCCTAGTGTGTTGGGCAGGCCGCGCTCCGATCCGCCCTGCCAGGAACCCACCCATGTCCCGGACATGTACGACGTCCAGCCGATCCACGGCGACGGCCAGCGGCGTCGCCGCACTGTTGGCGACGGTGGTGCTGGCCCTGGTGGTGCCAACTGCCGGCCTTGCGTCGGCCGCGCTGGCCGAGGTCCCGGCACCGACCGTGACCGAGATCCCGTACGACGCCGGCCTGCACGGCCACCCGATGTGGGACAGCTGGTTCGACCTGTCAGCATTCGGGTACGAGCAGCACGAGTACCTGGTCGCCGGCACTGCGACCGCGACCGGCTCCGACCAGACCGCCGAGTACGCGACCCGCATCATCGTTGCCCGCCCCAGCGATCCGGCCGCCTTCCACGGCACCGTGATGCTGGACTGGGTCAACGTCACCGCACAGTTCGAGAACGCGGTCAACACCGCCAGCTCGATCCAGTTCCTCCTGCGCGACGGCTGGGGCTACGTGCACGTCAGCGCCCAGGCCGCTGGCCTGTGCTGCACGCCGCTGACACCGCAGGTCTTCGACCCCGCTCGCTACGCCGAGCTCAGTCACCCCGGCGACGAATACGCCAACGACATCTTCAGCCAGGTCGCCAAGGCCATCCGGGCCCCGGCGGATGTCGACCCGATGGGTGGGCTCGACGTCGAGGTGGTGATCGCCGCTGGCCAGTCGCAGGGCGGGTCCAGGCTGAGCGACTACATCGTGACAACCGCTGCGCAGGCGGGCGTGATCGACGCAGTCCTGCAACAGGCCGGCGGCACGAAGAACTACGAGGTCGCTCCGTCGCTGCCCGTGATCCACCTGCTCGGCGACCGGGAGGGCTCGGTCGCCGACCCCACACCGTGGCCGACGTACCGGCTCTGGGAGGTGGCCGCGAGCGCCCACCAGGACAGCTGGATCGGGCGTCAGCAGACGGAGGGGGCATCCCGCCGACTGGCTGGCGCCGGCCAGCTGAGCCGCGCCGAGGCCGAGTCGTTGTGGGCGTCGGCCGGCAACTTCGGCGAACAGCTCGACCCACGCGAGGAGGTGTGCATCGTCAACGGCGCCCTGTTCCCGACCCGCTACGCGGACAACGCAGCCCTTTTCCAGCTGGACAGGTGGGTGCGCACGGGCGTCGCGGCATCGCAGCCGCCGCGCTACCAGTTCGATGGCACTGCGCTGGCCAAGGACGCCGACCGCAACACCCTCGGCGGCCTGCGACTCCCACCGATCGAGGCGGCCGTCGCGCGCTACATCGCCGACCTCTGCAACCTCGGCGGGATCACCATCCCGTTCACCGAGGTTGAGCTGATCAACCGCTATGGCGACCACGCCAGCTGGTACGCGCTGATGGTCGCGGCAACCGAGGTGTCCGTCTCTGACGGGTACCTCCTGGTCGAGGATGCCCTGGACCTGCTGGCCCGATCCTGCGCCGCCCGGCCGCGTTTCATGGACACCAGCACCGGGCCGTGCGGCCCCGAGCCCAACTTCACGGTGGCGCCCGCCGGCGACACCGCCCCGGCCGAACAGCCACCGGCCGAGCCCGCGCCCGACCCACTGCCCGCCACGGGCGGCGGATGGTCACCGTGGGCCGTGATCATCGGGCTGGGCGCCGTGACGGCGCGCAGGTCGAGCGTCCGTCGACGCCCGGCGTAGCGTCCGCTGCCTGCCACCTCGCGGAGCATGCCCATGATCGACGTCACGACCGACGGCGCCGTTGCCACCATCACCCTCGATGATGGCAAGGCCAACGCGATGAACCCCGACCTGTTCGCCGCCATGAACACTGCCCTTGACCAGGTCGAAGGCGACGCGGCGGTGACCGCTGTCGTCATCGCCGGCCGGCCGGGCGTCTACTCGGGCGGGTTGGACCTCAAGCTCCTGCCGAGCCTGACACCCGAGCAGATCCTTGACCTGACGCTGCAGTTCGGGCGGACCATGCTGCGCATCTGGGGCCTGCCCAAGGTCGTCATCGGCGCCGCAACCGGCCACGCGCTGGGCGGCGGCACCGTGCTGGCGCTGGCGTGCGACCACACCGTTGCCGCCGAGGGAGCCTTCAACTGGGGCCTGAACGAGGTCGCCATCGGCATGCCTGTCCCGCACTGGATCGTGGCCCTGGCCCGCGGCAGCGTCGCGCCGCGCCACCTCGACACCTACGTGCTGCCCGGTCGCGTCATCGACCCCGAGGAAGCGGTCTTCATCGGCTACGCGGACGCCGTGGCCGACCCCGACGACGTCGTGGCCGCCGCCCAGGCGCAGGCGTTGTTTCGGTCCGCGCTGGCTACATCGGCCTACGCGGCGACCAAGCGCGCCCTGCGCGGCGACATCATCGACCACGAACTGGCCCGCATCGAACCGACGATGCGCGCCCTGTTCGGCCTAGCCAGGTCAGGCTGAGCAGGCTGAGCAGGCTGAGCAGGCTTACCAGGCTGACCTGGCTGACCTGGCTGACCAGGCTGCTCAGGCTGCTCAGGCGGTGGGGCCGAGGGTCTCGAGTGTCGCCCACAGCAGCTGGCCCATGTACGCGAAGTCCTGCTTGAACCACGGCGGGCCAACGATGACGTGGTCGACCAGCGCGGCGTAGTCCGCGTATCGGTCCTTGACCTCGTCCGGGGTTCCCGCGAGGGCGTAGCGATCAACGGCCTCGTCGGGAACGGCGGCGACCATTGCGTCGGGGTTGCCGCGCGACTCCTTGAACACGCGGTTCAGCGTGTCCGTGAGGTGGCCATCGCCGTAGGACTCGAAGACCGGCCGGTAATTCGGCGTCGACCCGTAGAACGCGATCTGGGTCTTGGCAGCACGGATCGCAGCATCACGGTCGTCGTCGATCGCAACGATCAGGCCGGTGCAAACGGTGAAGTCGTCGCGCTTGCGGCCGGCCGTGTCCAGGGCTTCTTCGACCGTCGGGACCACGTGGTCGGCGAGGTAGCGGTCCGACGTGAACGGATGCCCCAACAGCCCGTCCGCGTACGTCGCCGCCGCCGTGACCATCAAGGGCCCGACCGCCGCGACATAGGACCGCGGCAGCTTGCGGTCCTTGGCCCGACCCAGGCCGTTCAGGCCCGGACGCAGGACCTTGTAGATGTCACCCTCGAACCGGATGTCCTCGCCGCGTTCCTGGCGCCAGACGGTCTGCATGGCCTGGACGTACTCGCCCATGCGCTTGGCCGGCTGCGAGAAGTCCGCACTGAAGCGTTCCTCGATGATGCGACGGACCTGGCTGCCCAGGCCCAGCACGAACCGATCCCCCGACAGCTCGTTGAGGTCCCACGCACTCATTGCCGTGACGACCGGCGAGCGCGGGAACGCCAACGTGATGTTGGTGCCGATGTCGATCCGCTCCGTTGCCTGGGCGAGGACGCTGGCCAGCACGATCGAGTCCTGGTTGGTCTCCGACACCCACATGGCATCGAAGCCCTTGGCCTCGACCTGCTTGGCCAGTTCCTTCACGATGGCATACGGGCCACCTGCGCCCACACCGATCGTCGCCATGCTTGCCTCCGGGTCAGGCGGATCCGGCAGCACCCTACGACGACTTCAGCCGTCACCTGGTCGTCGCTGCGTGCTCACATGGCCGCCGGTCGGTCGCCCGGTCGGTCGCCGGTTGGTCGCCGCACGGTCGCAGGAGAGCACGCCATGGGCGTCGAGGTGGTCGCGGCAACACCGGGCTCGTGGGACATCGTCGACGCCGTGATGGGTCCAAGTGGCGGGGATGCGCGGTGCTGGTGCCAGTGGTGGCATCAGACCACGGCCGAGTGGGATGCCCGAGGCGACGACAATCGAGACAAGCTGCAGGCCCAGATCGACGGCGGCGAAGTCCCTGGCCTGGTCGCGTTGGTCGACGGCGAACCGGCAGGCTGGATCGCCCTGGGGCCGCGTTGCGGCTACTCCCGCATCGGTCGCTCCCGGCTGACCAGGCCCGACCCCGATCGCGATCGCCCATTCGACGACCCGACCATCTGGGCGATCACCTGCTTCGTCATCCGGCGCGAGCACCGCCGCGCGGGCCTCATGACGACCCTCCTGGCCGCCGCCGTCAACCACGCGCGCGCGGGCGGAGCAGAGGTCATCGAGGCCTACCCCGTCGACATCGCCGTGGCTGCCGAAGCCGGCGGCCGCGCCCCCGACCCCAACCTCTACTACGGCGTTCTGTCCACCTTCCTCAAGGCAGGTTTCGAGGAAGTGGCCCGCCCGCGCGCCGACCGAGCTCGCGTCCGCCGCGTCCTGGCCTGAGCCGGTCAAGGTTTCCGTCTTCAGTTTTCAAGGAACGAATGGCTGACGTGTTCGGTGGTCAGCGACTGGCCGACCAGGGACAACGCGGTCGGATCAGTCGGCTCCCGCGTGCTGAAGGGCACATTCGTGGTCGCGACCCAGGACGGTCGTGGAAGCGGGGCAAGGAGCAAACAGGGGTGGGGGTTCGAGTCCGGGTGGGTGGCTGGTCAGCGTGATGGCCCCGGTGGGGTTGTGGACGGTGACCACGGCCGTGGCCGGGTCCATGTCGAGGGTCCAACGGTCGTCATGAACAAGGTGGTGGTGAAATCCGCACAGCAGCACCCCGTTTGTGACATTGGTGGGGCCGCCGTTGTCCCACCAGTGGACGTGGTGGACGTCACACCATGCGGCCGGACGGTCACAGGTCGGGAAGCGGCAGCCGCGGTCGCGGGCGGCGATGGCCTTGCGGGTCGGTACGGGCCAGACGCGGGTCTCACGACCAACGTCGAGGACCTGGGAGGCCCCGGCGGTGACGATGCGGGTGATCCCGGCATCACACAGCAGCCGACGCAGCTGCGACCGTGCGATCGGGCCGTGCCCGTCAAGATCGGCCGGCGCCACCGGTCGTGCCACCTGTGCCGGGCCAACCCGGCCAACCGGCCCGACCGGCCCGACCGGGTTGACCGGGTCAGCGGTGCTGGCCTGGCTGGCCGGGACCGCGTCCGCGGACCTGCCGGGTTGGAGGTGCTGGTAAGGAACAAGGACGTTGATGTGTGGACGGACCCCGCCGGACTCGGGCGGGGCCCCGCACGTCACGGCGGCGGTGACCAGGTCGATCAGCCCGTCAGCACGACGCTGATCCGGGGTGCGTACCAGCCCGTCGGGCGTGCCGGCCGGGTCGGGCCGGGTCATCGCAGCAACGGCCTGCTCGACCAGGGTCCCGGCGGTGGCGGGCAGCAGGCTGTGCAGGCTGACGGTGCCGTCACGGTGGTGGACGAACCGGGCCGACCTCCGCCGAAATGCCCGTTGCGCGTCACGGTCGGCCAGGTCGACCTCACGGGCGGCGGCGTCACGTCGCACCGCCCGGGCGAAGTCGTCGGCGCCGGCGGCCATGGCGGCTGGCAGCAGTGCCTGTTCGGTGGTGGCGGTGTCGCCGAAGGTCCCATCGACCACACGGGCCACGATCACGTCGACATGCTCGGGCGTGATCGTCGCATCCGCCAGGGCAGCAGCAGTTTCGGGCAGCGACCGCAACATCTTTGACCGCCGTGCCCGACGTGCGGCTTCACGTCCTGACAGGCCAGCCACGTCGACCAGCCAAGCGGCAGCCGACGAACACCCGGCCGTCCGTGGCAGGTCCAGCGCCACCGCGCGAGCCAAAGCGCGTGCCGAAGCGGCAGCCACCTCGGCCTCGAGCCGAACCAGCCGTGCCACCAGCCCCGCAGCGCCGGAGATGTCACACACGTCGGCATGCTTCCCAGCAGCCCGAACCACGGCCGCGGTGGCGTCCAGTCGCGCGAGCACCTCGAAGGTGTCGAGGTCTGGTGCAGATGCTGTCAGAGATGTCACGGGTACTTGTCGCTTCCCCGCCCCCGGTTCCACGTCATGCAGTACAACAGTTCGGACTGTAGCATCAGCCGACATCACGTCAAGTCGACCGTCCACAACCGCACACACGACCACACCCAACGCACCCCGACCCGCCCAGTCACGTTGCTGGCAGGTAGCCGAGGTCGACCAGCTTGGCCTTCATCGCCTCTGCGAGGACGTTGAGCCCGGACATCGGACGGACCATGACGGTGAAGTCCGTGATGAGGCCGTCCTTGTCGAAGCGCAGGTAGTCCCAGCCCTCGAGCGTCCGTTCTCCGACGCGCGCGGAGAAGACCAGCCCGGCGCGGTCCCCGCAGTCCAGGACGTCCATGTAGGTGAAGTCGTCGAAGACCTCGAAAACCGCATGCAGGATCGCGCCACACATCGCGGCGCCTTGGTACGGCTTGTGCACCACGGGCGACTTGAAGATCACGTCTGGGTGCAGGCAGGCGGCCCCGTTCGTCATGTCTCCAGTCGCAAGCGCATGGGCGACGGCGGCTTCCCAACGGGCCACGCCGGGACTTGCGGTCGAGGTGGACAAGTTGGACTCCTGCGCGCGAGGCCGGACACCCTGATGGGGCCGGAGCATCGCGGATGCGTGCTCGGCCCCCAGTTCTTTGACCGGCATCGCACGGTCGGGGTCGCGGGTTGTTGCGTGGCGCACAGACCTGTGGGGATCGCGGGCTTCGATGTCACACGCGACGGCCACAGATTGCTCCTGAGGGCTCCTCAGGGGCAATCTACGAAGTTCCACGCTCGATCGGTGACACCGGGGCGTCGGTCGAGCCCGGTTGCGTGCGACGGCCAGGCGTTCTGACCCGAATGATCTCCCGAGCGGCAAGGGCGGCGACGCCCACCAGCAAGGGGACGCGCGCGGCGCCCGTGGCGGGCAGTTGTCCGTCCAAGGCCCCCGCCGGTGGCGGGGTGGTGGCAGGTGGGGCGGGGGCCAACGCCGGGGTCGTCGTGCATGAGCCACCGTCGTTGGGCTCCCCGAGTTGGGCGGCGAGGACGGCGCACGTGACGGCGTCGTCGATCGAGGAGACGGGTGCTTCGGTGGACACCCGGGGATCGCCGCCGAAGTAGAGATAGAACGATTCGGCGCGGAGGTGCGACCGTCCTTGAGTCAGCTGCACGTCACTGTCCGCTCTGGGACAGTGACGTGCAGATCGGCCTCAGGCAGGTGGTGCGAAGAATTCCAGCGCGCCGTGGAGGGGTGGCAACAACGGCCTCAATGCCCGCGGCGGCGCCGCACCAGCGGTCAACCGGCCAACAGGTGTCAGATGGCGAGTTCGGCCGTGACCGCCCTGGCGATGCGGTCGGCACTGGCCTGGGCGTCGGCCTGGGTGGGGGCCTCGACCATCACGCGGACGAGTTGCTCGGTGCCGGACGGGCGGACCAGCACGCGGCCCTGGTCGCCCAGCAACGCCTCCTCGGCATGCACGGCTGCCCATACAGCGTCGGCCTTGTCCAGCTGGGCCTTGGCGACGTCGCGCACGTTGACCAGCACCTGCGGCAGGCGGGTCATGACCGTGGCCAGGTCGGCCAGCGACCTGTGCGTTGCCGTCATGGTCCCGAGCAGGCGGGCGGCCGTCAGCACGCCGTCACCAGTGGTGGCGCAGTCCAGCGCAATCAGGTGGCCGGACTGCTCGCCGCCCAGGACCAGGCCGTGCTCCTTCATGGCTGCCAGCACGTAGCGGTCGCCGACCTTGGTCTCGATGACGCCGATGCCCAACCGGTCCATCGCCTGCCGGAAGCCCAGGTTGGTCATGACGGTGGTCGCCACGGCGTTGTTGGAGAGCGTGCCGGCCTGCTGCGCCGCCTGGGCCAGGATGGCGAGGATGAGGTCGCCGTCGACCTCCTCGCCACCGGCCGTCGCGGCGATGACGCGGTCCGCGTCGCCGTCATGGGCGATCCCCACATCTGCGCCGTGTTCGAGCACCGCCTTGGCGATCACGTCCGGGTAGGTCGAGCCGACGCCGTCGTTGATGTTCGCACCGTCGGGGCGGCACGCCACCTCGATGACTTCGGCCCCCAGCCGGCGCAGGACCTCTGGCGAGACGTCCGACGCGGCACCGTTGGCGCCGTCGACGACCACGCGCAGGCCTTCCAGGTCGGCGCCGGCGGCGGCCACGACGTGGCCGATGTAGCGCTCCCTCGATCGATGGTCGATGCGCATCCGGCCGACGTCGGTCCCCTGCGGACGCTTGCCGGTCCGCGAGCCAAGCAGGTCCAGAAGGCGGTCCTCCTCGGCGTCGGTGAGCTTGAACCCGTCGTGGCCGAAGACCTTGATGCCGTTGTCCGACATGGGATTGTGCGAAGCGGAGATGACCAGCCCGGCCGAGGCGCCGTTGGCCTCGGTCAGGTGGGCCACGGCCGGGGTGGGAAGGATTCCGAGGTCGACCGCGTCACCACCCGCCGACGTGATTCCGGCCACCAGCCCCGCCAGCAGCATCAGCCCCGACCAGCGCGGGTCACGACCGATCAGGAGCTCCGGGCGGTTGACGCCCTCCTCGCGCAGCACGGTGACCAGCGCGAACCCGATGTCGAGCGCAAGCTCCGGCGTCAGGTTGTCGTTGGCCAGCCCGCGGACCCCGTCCGTGCCGAAGATCCTGGCCACGCAGCACTCCGTGAAATCGTTTGCAATCGATGCAAGGGATGACCGGGGCAGCCTACGCGCGGGGACCTGCGCCAACGGCAAACGCCACCCGCGCAAGGGTGGCGTTCGCAGGTAGCAGGCAACTGCGGTTCGGGCAGAAGCCCTGGCTCAGCGCTTGCTGAACTGTGGCGCGCGACGGGCCTTCTTCAGACCGGCCTTCTTGCGCTCGACCTTGCGGGCGTCACGCGTGAGCAGGCCCGCGGCCTTCAGCGGGGCGCGCCATGTCGGGTCGTTGGCCTCGAGCGCACGCGAGATGCCGTGACGCAGGGCGCCGGCCTGGCCGGTGGTGCCGCCGCCGTGCAGGCGGGCCTTGACGTCCCACTTGCCCGTCTCCTCAAGCACGTCGAACGGCTGCATGATGTGCGAACGCAGCTTCTCCGTGCGGAAGTAGTCCTCGAGGTCACGGTTGCCGTTGAGCTCGAAGCGGCCAGAGCCACGCTCGATGCGGACGCGGGCCACGGCGGACTTGCGACGGCCGGTGAAGATCTTGGGAGCCATGTGTGTGTGCCTTGCGGTGGTGCGCATCTGCGAGTGTGGGGACTCGGCGTGCTGGGGTCAGCGAGCGCGGTGCGTCAGGGAAGCGGCTTGGGCTGCTGGGCGACGTGGGGGTGCTCAGCGCCTGCATAGACCTTGAGCTTGCCGCCCATGGCGCGGCCGAGCTTGTTCTTGGGGAGCATGCCCTTGACGGCGCGCTCCACGACCTCGACCGGCTTCTTGTCCAACATCCGCGCGAACGGGATGGACTTGATGCCGCCCGGGTAGCCGGAGTGGCGGTAGTACATCTTCTCGAGGTCCTTGCCGCCCTGCAGGATCACCTTGTCGGCGTTGACCACGATGACGTAGTCGCCCATGTCCATGTGGCGAGCGAAGGTGGGCTTGTGCTTGCCGCGCAGGACGTGGGCGATGCGGGTCGCCATGCGTCCGAGGGTCTCACCCTCGGCGTCGATGACGAACCATTCGCGGGTGATGTCCTTCGCGCTCGGCGAGTACGTGCGCATGGTGGATCCTGGAGTGGTCGAGGCGAACCGCTGGCATCGGCAAGAGGCCGTTGCAGGTGGCGGGTCGGGAAGATGTGGCCTGGGCAAGGGGGGCGTGGTTGTGCCACGCGAGCCCGGCCTGAGCACAGAAATGACGCTCCACGTGGGAGCGCGCCGGCAGGGTACCCACGGCTCGCGGCCAGCGGCAACCAGTACGAGGCCTGGTTGCGCGCTGACCGCGTGCCGTCAGAGCAGGTGTTGCAAGGCTGCCGCCGTCAACGGTTGGCGGCGTTGCGGATGTCGGACTCCGTGGCCGAACTGATGGCTGCGGTCCCACCAACCAGCGTGATGACCTCCATCGAGTCCAACCGACCCGTCAACCAGTCGCCGGGTCGCGAGCTGGCGTCGAAGTCCGTGCCAGGGACCAGCAGCAGGATGCCTCCCTCGTGCGCGACGGCACCACCGGCCGCCAACGCGTCAGGGAAGTTCCCCCCGGTCGCAAACCACGTCGCATCCGCGTCCATGCCCGCACGCTGGGAAGCCAGTGCCACCTGGTAGGAGGTGTCGTAACGGTTGCTGCCAGCGATGCGACTGACGGACCCGACCAGGGCGTCGACCTGCGACTGGACCGACGACGACACTGCATTCGTGCCACCGATGATGGTGGCCGATGTCAGGCCGTTCAGCGCCGAAGCCGTCGGGCTTGGCACGGCGTCCCTGGTCACCAGCAGGATCGGAACCCCGCGGAAGGCCGCCAGCGGCGCGACGGACAATGCGTCCGGCCAGCCACGCAGCGGATCAGCGTTGGATCCCTCGACGACATAGGCCTCGGTGAAGTCGCCGAGCTCATTGGCGATCAACGCCGACGTCTCGAACCGATCCCGGCCCCCGATGCGCGTGACGGTGGTGACCGACGGACGCGACCGCAGAGCGTTCACGACGTTGTCCGAGATGGCCGCGTTCCCGCCGAGGACGATGACCTCCGAAGGTCCGAGCCGGTCGATCTCTGCCGCCGCGAACGCGTCCAGCGAACCGGATGGCGTCAGCAACAACGGCCCACCCACGCTGGCGGCCAACGGCGCACCGGCCAGGGCGTCGGGGTAGGCGTCGGAGCGTGCGATGACGACCGTGTCGACCTCAGCCGGCACGTACGTCCACCGCGAGATCTCCACGGCCGTCTGCACCCGGCCGCTGCCGGACAGGCGCAGCAGGCGTGGGTCGTCCTCCAGGGCGAACTCCCAGGTCGACGCCGACGACGTGCGGATGGTGAGGAGCGTGTCGTCTCCCACCAGCCGACGCGCCGAGACACAGGGGTCCGGGTTCGCGACCGTCGATCCCGCACACTCGGCCAAGGCCGACAGGTTGCGCAGGACCAGGTAGGTCCGATGGGGGTGTTGACCGTCAAGCACGGAACCATCGATGCGGAACCGGATGACGAGCGGGTTGCTGGCCGACGCGGCCGGGGCGGTGATGTCGACCCGGACGCCCGCGATCGTCCGCGTCCCAGACCTCCGTTCAGCCTGCGTGTTCTCCGTGATCTCCACACTGCCCGCATTGGGCGTCGTCACGCTGGTGATGATCGGGTTGTCCGGAGTTGCCTCTGTCCCGCCCGTCGACACTGTCCCTCCAGCCGGAGTGGTCGACTGACCAGCCCCGGACTCACCCGACGAATCGCCCACGATGACGGTGACCTTGGCCGTTGCCGTCAGGGTGTCGGCATCCGTGATCGTGTAGGAGAACGTCGCCGTGCCCATGAATCCGGAGGATGGCGTGTAGCGCAACGCCCGACCGTTCGAGGTGATCACCACGGACCCGCTCAGGGGCTGGCTCACGGCCGTCACTTCGAGGGCTGCGTCATCGCCATCGGGGTCGGTGTCATTGGCCAGGACATCGACCGTGACGCCCCGGTCCATGAACGTGCGCGCCGAGTCGTCCCGAGCCACGGGTGGCTCACCGTCCGGCAGTTCGTCAACCATCGTCACGCTGACCGTGGCGCTGTCGGACAGCCCCGAGACGTCTTCGATGGTGTACGGGAACGTGACATCCTCGTCGCGGCCACCGCCAGGTGTGTACGTAACCGTTCCATCGGCGTTGAGGACGACGGTCCCGTGAGGCGTCGCGGGACCAACAGACGTGATGTGGATCTCGTCACCGTTGGGGTCGGCATCGTTGGCCAGGAGGTAGTTGATGGTGACTGGCGTGTCAATCGCGGCCGTTGCCGTGTCGTCCCCAGCAACTGGCGGGTCGTTGCGCTGGAGTTGGCCGTTGATCCCCCCGGTGGTCGTCTTGGCCGTCACCTCGACGTCGTCAGCGGCCCCGAACGTCTCGACCTGGGAGTACCACGTTCCTCGCAAGTTCGTCGCCGACGGCTTGAAGAAGACGCGGTAGACCCCGGGGCGGATGGAGCCAACGGTGTAACGACCGTTGGCGTCTGTCGTGCCGGTCTTGATGACGCTGCCGCTCTCAGCGTCTGCGACCTGCACCTCGACATCGGAAATGCCGTTGGTGGTGTCCGCCTCGGTGACCCGCCCGGCGATCAGGCCAGCCGTTTGAAGGGTCTCGCTGCGGTTGGTCGTCCCACCAGCGGGGATCTGCAGAGAGTTTCCGGACTCGAAGGTCGACCGCTCGTCGAACCACTCCGTCACATGATGGCCTGCACCACCGGCGCACAACGCTGGGTCGTCGGTGAAGCGGACACGGTAGAGCACGCCCGAAGGCGCTTGGAGCGAGTACTCGCCGAGAACGGAATCGGGGTCGTCGAAGGCTCCAGGATTGCTCTTGGTCTGGCTGACGATGTCCTCCGCAGTCCCGTCCCAGTCCAAGCGCACGACCTGCACACACACGTTGGAGATCGGGTCATCCGACGGACAGCAGCTGTCGATCGGGTCGGTGTTCGGCTCGTCACCGATCTCCTGGTCGGGCTCTGCGATGACCCCGCTCATGGTGCCGAGCGGACCTGCTGCGGCCGGTGGGGACAGCGTTCCATCGATGTTGGTCATGGTCGACCCGGCCGTGGGTGTGAACGGTGTTGAGGTCGAGAATGAGCCCTTGTTCAGGTACCACTCACCGCTGTACTCAGGCTCCCCTTCGGCGTCCTCGTGGTCCGTGGCGGCGGTGCCGCCCCCTTCGGCGTTGGACTCGACGCAGTCGTCGCCGTCCGCGAGGTCCGGTACGAACTGGGCCCGATAGGAACCACCGGGCAGGCCAGCCAGCCTCCACTCTCCGTCACCGTTCGTCACAGCCTCGCCGTACAGCTGCTGTGTCGCGTTGAAGACTCGCACGCAGACCGACGCGATCGGAGGCTTGCTGCCAGCGGTGCTGGTCACAGTGCCACCGATGTTGGTGACTCCGTCAACCAAGCTGACGTTGCGGTCCGTGACGTTCGCACCGTTGACCACGATGGGACTGGCGTTGGCGAAGAGGTCGTCGTTGTCGTACCAGCGCGTCGCATACCTGTTGGGTTGGCCAGTCTGGAGGACACAGTCCTCGGCCAAGTCACTCACGCGGACGCGGTAGGAGCCGTTGATGACCGGGCCCAGCGAGTAGGCGCCCAGCGTCGAGGTACGCGTCCCCTTGAGGAATGCCCCTGCGCCGTCGTACAAGCGGACGCAGACCTGGTTGACTCCGCTTCCGCCGGAACCCGACACGGTGCCGCTGATGGTGTGTCCATCGGCCGCCCGGAGCAGGGCCGCGGTGATACCCGTCACGGCCTGGCCGCTGGCCACCGAAACACCGGTGGCCGTCGCGAACGAGTCCTTGTCGTTGTACCACTCATCCAAGTGGGTGGCTGAGCCGGTCTCAGGCGTCGGACACGTACCCGACGAGCCCGACGGACCATCGCCGGACAGCGCGTCGCTGAACTTCACTCGATACGTCATTGGCGCCAGGCCCGGGATCGTGTAGTCACCGTCGGCGTTCGTCTGTGCTCGAGCGATCTCGGCATTGGCGCTGTCGTAGGCGATGACACAGATGTCGGCCAGCGCGGCGTTTCCCGTGGCCGCTTCGGTCACACTTCCGGAGATCGACCCGGCAACTGCGAGAACGGCATTGAGGCCCGCCCGCGTCTGATCGTTGGTCACCGTGACTATCGATGCATCAGCCGCCGAAGACTTTGCGGAGTACCACTGAGTGGTGACTCCCGGGTTGCTCCCGAGACAGTCGGAGAATGAGATCTTGTACGAACCAGCTCCGACGTTTGCCGACCACGCACCGGAGGCGGCCGTCGTCGTCGTTGGGTTGTTGTCGATCGTGAAGTCGCCGGCGTCAGACGGGAACACATCGATGCAGATCCCGCCGAGCCCCCCACCGCCGACCTGGGTCACGCTCCCCGACAGAGTTGCTGCCCCGCCGGCGTTTGCGAGGCTGGCGTTGATCCCGCTCACACCGCCCGTGCCGACGGTCACCCCGGTCGCGTTCTGGAATGTGGCGATGTTGTCGTAGTACTCGCTGACTTGGGTGGCGTCGCCAGATGCGCCCCTCGAGGAACTGCAGTCGTATGCGTCGACCAGGTCGTCACGGAAGAGGATCCTGTAGGTCCCCGCTGGAACGGAACCGACCGTGTAGTCGCCCTCGGGGTCGTCGTTGACGGAGCCGGCCACGAAAGCCCCGTTGCCTGCGTCGTACAGCTGGACGCAGATGTCGGTGAGAATCGCGCCAGTGCCGTCCTCTTGGATGCGCCCGGACACCGAACCGCCATCCTCGAGCTGCGCGTTCACAGTCGTGGGGGTCGCGCCATCCTGGATGTCGACCACAGGCGCGGAGTCGAGGTTCGTGGCCGAGGACCCGGTCTGTGCCGGGAAGGTTGGCGATCCGAAGAAAACCCGCCCGTAGTTACCCGAAGCACTGCGCGTATCGACGAACTGGACGTGGACGGCCCCGGGGCTGAGGTCAGGAATGCTGTACGCCCCGGTCTCATCAGTCGTCGCGAACGCGACGATTGAAGGTGCCGCGCCAGCGGTCGACCAGACGTTGACCCGGATCCCCGCGCGCGGACCCGCAATGGAGTCGTCAGGGAAGGAGAAGTTGCCGACGACTGGGTCGCCCTGCACTGTTCCCATGAGCGTGCCCGCAGCCAAGGCGGGCGTGGCGGTCAACGGCACCAGGATCGAGCTGGCGAGGGTGGCGGCGAGGAGGGTGGTGCGCAGACGGGCGGGGCGGCGAAGACTCACGTTGTGACCTCGAGGTCGTTGGTGCATGTGGTGTCGCAACGTGGCGGCGGCTCCAGCCCCCCGGCCACGCGGTGGTGCAAGCAACGGCGTCGCGTGGGCGACGCCGCAGACGCCCCTCGGACGTGGCCGAAAGGTCATCTGGCGCAAATCTACGACACGGGTCCACCGAATCCCTGCCACCTGCGCGGCCTGACGGTCGGGCCGACCTGCGTCATCAGTGTCAGCGACCCAACGGCGACGCGGGGAACGGGCGCTCGTAGCCGACGGCTTCCAGCGTGAGGCCGTGGGCGGGCGCGACGGCCGCGGCGGCCTTGCGGCTTCGGGCCGCGAGCAACTCCGCGATCCAGGCCGGGTCGCGTTTGCCCAGGCCCACCTCGACCAGGGCGCCCACCATCGCGCGGACCTGTTGCTGGCAGAACGCCTTGCCGCGGAACTTCAGGTGCACCTCGCCGGGGGCCGCCCGCACGACCGCGGTCGTGTCCAGTCGACGCATCGTGGTCTTGCCGTCACGGTTGCGACAGAACGAGGCGTAGTCGTGGGTTCCGATCAGGTGCTTGGCGGCCTGCTGCATCGCGCGCAGCGCCAGCGGCCCTTCCGGGACGTGCCAGGCGTCGTGGTGGCGCAGCGGCTCGATGCGTGATGCGTCGATGATCCGGTAGCGGTAGGCACGCCACACCGCGGAAAACCTCGCATCGAAGGCCGACGGGACCCGCGTCACCGACCAGATCGTCACCGACCGGCCGGCGGCCTGGTCCAGCCGCGCCTGCAGTCGCGGCAGGTCACCGAGCGCCAGCTCGGCACGGTGGTTGAGTGGGCGCACGTCGACGTGGCAGACCTGGCCCAGGGCGTGCACGCCACGGTCCGTCCGGCCCGCCACGGTCAGCCCAGCCACGACACCGCCAGCAGCGGGCATGCGGCCGCGGCGGCCTCCCTCGGTGGGGTCGACCACGCCCAGCAGACGCCACAGGGCACCCTCGAGGGTGCCCTGCACGGTGTGCTGGTCCGGCTGACGGGAGAACCCGGCAAACGGGGTGCCGTCGTAGGCGAGGTCGATCCGCAGGCGGACCGGGTCGCTCGCGGTCAACCTCGACTCACTCTTCTTCGTCGGTCGAGGCAGCGGCGTCAGCGTCGTCGACCTCGTCGTCCTCGACAACGGGGGCCTCGGCCACAACGGCGACCGGCGCCGGAGCAGCCGTTACCGCGTCCTCGGGCGCGTCATCCGACGAGTCCGACGCCACGGCCCCGTGGTCGTGCCCCGCGTGGTCGTCGTGGTCGTGCCCCGCGTGGTCATCGTGATCGTGATCGTGATCGTGATCGTGATCGTGATCGTGATCGTGGCCGAGGTCGTCGCGCTCGAGCAGGTCCGTGCCGGCGGCCGCCATGGGGGCGTTCGCACCGACGGCCTTGCGACGACGGCCGAACAGGCCACGGCCGCGGGCAGCCTTGCCTTCGGTGATGATCTCGTCTGCGTCGCCAACACCGCGGTCGACCAACTCGATGATCGCCATGGGGGCCTGGTCGCCCTGACGGGGACCGAGCTTGAGGATGCGCGTGTAGCCGCCCGGCCGGTCCACGAAGCGCGGACCGATCTCGTCGAACAGGAAGTGGACGATGTCCTTGTCGTTCAACGTCGCCATGACCTGACGGCGCGAGTGCAGGTCACCGGCCTTGGCCTTGGTGATCAGCTTCTCGGCGTAGGGGCGCAGCGTCTTCGCCTTGGCCAGCGTCGTGGTGATGCGGCCGTGGCGGAACAGGTCCTTCGCCTGGTTGGCGAGGATGTGCTTCTGGTGGGCGGCGCTTCCGCCCAGACGCGGGCCGCGCTTCGGGGTCGGCATCGTCTGGCCTTTCAGTTTCCGGCCGGGACCGGGGTGGGGCCCCGGCCGGCACTGCGTGTGATGTGGGAGGTCAGGTCACTCGGACAGGGCCATGCCAAGCTCGATGAGCTTGTCCTTGACCTCGTCGATGGACTTCTGACCGAAGTTGCGGATCTCCAGCAGGTCGCGCTCGGTCTTCATGCGCAGCTCGCCGACCGTGGCAACACCCTCACGCTTGAGGCAGTTGTACGAACGGACCGACAGGTCGAGGTCCTCGATCGGGATGGCGTCGTCGGCGTTGAACGCCTGCTCGAACGCGATCTCCGGGGAGACCATGATCCCGCCGGGGCCGGTCTGCTCGAACTCGGCGAACTGGTCGAACATGACCCGCAGCGTCTCACCGGCGGAGGCGAGGGCCTGGCCGGGGGTGAGCGAGCCGTCGGTCTCGACGTCGAGGATCAGGCGGTCGTAGTTGGTCATGGAGTCGACACGGGTCGACTCGACCTTGTACGCAACCCGGCGGATCGGGCTGTAGATGGAGTCGATCGGGATGACGCCGATCGGGTCGTTGCCGCGCTTGTTCTCGTCGGCGGTCTGGTAGCCACGGCCGCGCTCCACCGTCAGGTACATCTCGAGGTGGCCCTCGGCGTTGAGCGTGGCGATGTGGAGGTCCTCGTTGACGACCTCGACCTGCGACGGCGCGAAGATGTTCTCGGCCGTGAGGACACCGGGGCCGTCACCGCCGAGGAAGATCTCGACCGGCTCGTTGGCGTCGGAGCGCACGACCAGGTCCTTGATGTTGAGGATGATGTCGGTGACATCCTCCTTGACACCCTCGATCGCGGAGAACTCGTGCAGCACGGAGCCGCCCTCGGGGCCGGCTGCCTGTGCCGACGTGAAGCGGATGCGCGTGACGGCTGCGCCGGGGATGGAGGACAACAGCGTCCGACGCAGCGAGTTGCCCAGCGTGTAGCCGAAGCCCGGCTCGAGCGGCTCGACCGTGAACCGGGCGCGCACGCCCTCCTCGATGATCTCTTCGTCAAGGCGCGGGCGGTAGGCGATGAACGGGGACCCACCGGCGGTCTCGCCGAGCGTGATGGCGCCGTCAGCGTCGTCGTAGAACGAGAAGTCGGACATGCTTTGCGTGCTCCATGGTTGGGTGGCAGGGAGTCCCCTGCCCGTGTGACGCCCTCGATCCAGGGGCCATCGGCGTCACCGCTGCGCTCCGTCACCGGCTGTCCCTGGCCCGGTGGCGGGCCGCCCACAGGTGTGGGCGACGAAACCCGCCGGCGGCACGCGCCGCCGGCAGGTCGAGGTCGATCACTTCGAATAGAGCTCGACGATCATCTGTTCCTGGACCGGCACGTCGATCTGGTCGCGCACCGGGACGTCCTGGACGGTGATCTTGTAGGCGTCCGGCTCGACGTGCAGCCAGCCCGGGACGTCGCGGGTCCCGAAGATCTCCAGCGAGCCGTTGATCGCCTGCGAGTTGCGGCACTTGCTGCGGATCTCGATCACGTCACCCGGCTTCACGCGGTAGCTCGGCACGTTGGTGATGTGGTTGTTGACCAGCAGGTGCTTGTGGCTGACCATCTGGCGCGCTTCACGGCGCGTGCGGGCAAACCCGCCGCGGTAGAGCGTGTTGTCCAGGCGCAGCTCCAGCAGGCGCAGCAGGTTCTCACCCGTACGACCCTCGCTGCGCGTTGCCTCTTCGTAGTAGCGACGGAACTGCTTCTCCATCACGCCGTAGAGGTAACGGGCCTTCTGCTTCTCGTGGAGTTGTCCGCGGTACTCGGACTCCTTCTGGCGAGTGCGTCCGTGCTGCCCCGGCGGGTAGGGACGCTTCTCGAAGTTCTTGTCGTTGCCCTTGAGGTCCGCGCCGTAACGGCGGGACTTCTTGGTCATGGGGCCGGTGTAACGAGCCATCAGTCAGTCTCCTCGAGGCTCAGGCGCGGGTCAGAAGCGTGCTCATGCGCGACGCTTCTTGGGCGGACGGCAGCCGTTGTGTGGGACAGGCGTGATGTCGCGGATGCTGAGCACCTCGATGCCAGCGGCTGCGACGGTCCGGATCGCGGTCTCACGACCGGCGCCGGGTCCCTTGCACAACACGTCCACCTTGCGAACGCCATTCTCGACGGCCGTCTTGGCCGCTGACTCCGCTGCCACCTGGGCAGCGAACGGCGTGGACTTGCGCGAGCCCTTGAAACCGGCGTTGCCGCCGGTCGACCAGCAGATGACATTGCCCTGCAGGTCGGTGAAGGTGATCACGGTGTTGTTGAAGGTCGCCTTGATGTGCACCTGACCATGCAGGACATTCTTGCGTTCCTTCTTCTTGCGCGACTTCTTCTGCTGCGCCATGTGCTCAGCCCTTCTTCACAGGCTTGCGGACGCCGCCAACGGCCTTCCGCGGACCCTTGCGGGTGCGTGCGTTCGTGTGGGTGCGCTGACCGCGGACGGGCAGGCCGAGACGGTGACGCACGCCCTGGTACGAGCCGATCTCGATCTTGCGCTTGATGTTGTTCGCGACCTCACGACGAAGGTCACCCTCGACCGTGAAGTTGCCCTCGATGTGGGTGCGCAGTCGCTGCACCTGCTCGTCGGACAGTTCACGGACGCGAGCGTCCGGGTCGATCTCCGTCGCCTCGAGCGTCTGCTCAGCCAGCGTCGGCCCGACCCCGTAGATGTAGGTCAGTGCGATGACCACGCGCTTGTCGCGCGGGATGTCTACTCCTGCGATGCGTGCCATTGTGCGTCTCCCCTCAGCCCTGTCGCTGCTTGTGGCGCGGGTTGTCGCAGATCACCCGCACGCGTCCCTTGCGCTTGATGATCCGGCACTTGTCGCAGATCCTCTTGACAGAAGGCTTGACCTTCATGATGGATCCTCCGGCTTTGTCACCGCCCCGGTGGGGCGGCGTGACACAAGGGCCTCCCGGGCTCCTCGTCAGGGCTGCGTTCGATGTCGTCGGCAGCCGGCCACGTTGTTCGGTTGTCTGGTGGTTGGTGGTCCTTGGTCCTCGCCACCGGGAGTGTGCGAGGGGAGTCACCGCCGCCGTCCCGTTGCCGGGCGGCGGAGTCTGTGGTGGTGCGCTGGTGCGGTGGTGCGGTGGTGCGGCTTACTTGTAGCGGTAGGTGATGCGGCCGCGGGAGAGGTCGTAGGGGCTGAGCTGGACCACGACCTTGTCGCCGGGCAGGATGCGGATGTAGTGCATGCGCATCTTGCCGGAGATGTGGGCCAGGACCTTGTGGCCGTTCTCGAGTTCGACGCGGAAGGACGTGTTGGGCAGGGCCTCGATGACGACGCCCTCGACCTCGATCGCCTCTTCCTTCTCACTCACGCATGGACTCCGCTGCTGTTGACAGGCACGCCGAGGGGGCCGGCGTTCTGGGTGGGGTACGTCCGCGGCGCCGGCCCCGATGCGAGGGAGAGGCGGCCGGACAGGCGTACAGAAACCTCGCCATGAGCGAGGTGGAGCGGGCAGGGTAGCCACAGCACTCGAGGCAGTCCACACGATGACTCCCCCTGCGCGCGCACTCCTGGCTTACCCTGATTGGCCACACACCACCGTCGGAACGGGACACTCGTGGCTGCCAAGACCTCCGAACCCGACGGGCCAGCGACGGCGAGTCGCGTCGGTCGCCGCAGGGCCCTTCGGGTTGCCCGCCACCTCGGTACGGCGGGCGTGGCCGTCGTCGCGATCGTGGGCGTGTTGGCCACGTTCTTCGGCCGGGCGGTCGCCATCGAACCGGCGGCCGCCGAGCAGACCCGCGCCGCTGCGTCGCTGGACATCCTGGACGACCAGGTCGGCTGGCAGGGGCAGTCCGCGACGGTGTTCACCGAGGCGACCGACAACATGCTGTTGGCGGTCGGAGAGTCCGTGCGCACCAATGCCGACGGCTTCGCCCAGATCGACTGGTCGGACGGATCGCTGGCCAGGCTGGACGGCGACAGCCAGCTCACGATCGTCGACCTCCAGGGTGGTGCGCTGGCGCCGGAGATCGAGGTCGGCCTGGACGTCGGCCGGGTCTGGAACCGGGTGCAGGACGCCACCGGTTCGGTGGGCCGCTACGAGATCCAGACCGGCGTCGGCGTGGCGGCGGTGCGGGGCACCGCCTTCTCGATCGCCTGCACCGTGGCCCAGATCTGCACGTTCATCGTGGCGGTCGGGCAGATCCAGCTGACCACGCCGGACGGCGGCGTCCTGCTGATCGGCGAGGGGGAGACGGTCGTCGTGGGCCCGTCCGGAGAGAACACCGGCACCCCCATCGTGCCACCACCGGACGGCGAGACGCCCGGGGCAACGCCGGGCGATGGCGGGACACCCGACGGCACACCGCCGGAGCCAGGTTTCGTGGTCACCGAACGCAGCCAGCAGTCCGTCGACGACCTGCGCGACGATGACGACTGGATCGACGACAACCTCGGGCGCGATGACGACACGGGCAGGTTTGGCTCCGAGGGAGCGGCCTGCGCCGCAACCGTCAACGGCCACAACGCCAGCTTCGCCACCACCCCCCAGACCGCCATCGTGCTCGACGTCAACGACGTCGCGCCGGTGCATGGCGTCACGGTGGCGCCGCTGGACAGCTATGCAGTGTTCCTGTCCTTGGCGGGGCGGAGCTTCGACCTCGGTGGGGGTGTGCGCACTGGCCAGACGACGTTCGATGCCGACATCGAGGTCGCCGACTACGCGGTCTTCGGCGTCGGCCTGTACGAGGTGGGCGCGACGACCACGGGCACGGTGTGCCGCAAGGACGGGTACATCCTCATCACCGGCCGTTCCCCGCTGTCCACGATCGCCGGGATCCTGTCGGCGATCGTCACCCTGCTGGGTCTGGCCGGGGCCTCCGCGTCCATCAGCCGAGGAGGGCGCCAACGTTCGGTGACGGCTCGACGCCTGAGCGCCCTCGTGGCGGGGTCGTTCGGCGGAGCCGGCATGGCCGTCCTGCTGCAGCAGTACGGGGTGTTCCCCCTGAGCCTGGCCAGCCTGATCGCGGCGATCGCCGCCCTGGGCATCCTGAGCGGATCGCTGCCCCGGGCGCCGAAGGCGGCGCCGGCAGCCGAAGAGACCGAGTGACGTGAGCAGCGCCACGAGCCCTCCCACGACGGCCAGCAGGTGGCGCCACCTTGCCGTGGCGGCGCCGGTCGTGGTCGTCGTGTCCGTGCTGCTGGCCTCGATCCTGAGCGGCACGGCCGCCCTGTCCGCTGCCGAAGCCGGGACCGCCATCGCCAGCCTCGGCGTCGTTGCCGACCTCGTCGAGGTGCGCCCGGACGCGGCCGCGACGTTTGCACCGGCGGTCGACGGGCGTGGGCTCGACGTCGGCAACGAGATCCGCACGGACACCACGGGAGCGGCGCGGGTGGACTACGTCGACGGCTCGCTTGCACGGCTGGACGCGGGGACGGAGCTGCGGATCGTGGACCTGGCCGGGTCTGCGCTTGCACCCCAGGTTCGCGTCCGCCTCGACGTCGGACGCGTCTGGAACCGCGTCCGACACGTCTCGGGTTCAGTCGGACGCTACGAGGTGGAGACCAGCGTCGGCCTGGCGGCCGTCCGCGGCACCGCCTTCACCGTGCACTGCCCGGTCCGCACCGTCTGCACGTTCACGGTCCATGAGGGCGTCATCGTCGTGACGACCCCCGACGGCCGCGAGATCCGCATCGAGGCCGGCGAATCGGTCACGCTGGGCGCGCCCGGCACGGACCTCGACGGCCTGGGCATCCCCGGGACCGGCGGTGACGGCACGGGTGGTGACGGGACGGGTGGTGACGGCACGGGCGGTGACGGGACGGGCGGTGACGGCACCGGCGGTGACGGCACCGGCGGTGGCAGTCCCGGCGACGGCTCAGGCGATGGTCCCGAACCGTCGCCGGCACCGTCGGACGGGGGCGGGGCAGGCATCGGCGATGCCGGCCCAGACGCGGCAACGACCCTGACCGTCGAGGACGCCACCGAGCTCGCGCGGGAGGTGTTCGACGCCAGTGACGCGGCTCTGGTGGCGACCGCCTACCCGTGGAACGCCGACAACCTCGACCAGGATGCCGACACCGGTCGGTTCGGCGACAAGGCGGATTCCTGTTCGGTGACCGTCGACGGCCGCAACGCGGCACTGGCCGACGCGCCGGAGCGGGCGATCGACGCGCCACTGGAGGGCAACCTGTCGATCCTGGCACGGTCGACGGGTGAGCTCGACCGCTATCGCGTCGACCTGAGCATCGCCGGGGCGAGCTTCACGGCCGCGGAGGGCCCCGTGCTGGCCGACCCGGCCGGCAGCCGCGCCGGGTTTGCGGGCACGGTCGACGTGCGGCCCTACGCTCGCTGGGGCACGGGCCTGTACGAGGTCAACGCCGCCACGACCGGGACGCCGTGCGAAGTCTCGACGTACATCCGCGTCACCGGCTCGGGCGTGGGATCCGTGGCGACGATGGTCGCCGGGCTGCTGGCCATCGGGGGGCTCGCCGGGCTGCTCTCGGCCCTGTCCCAGGTGGCGCCAACCCTGGTGCTCACGACCCAGGTCGGTGCGGCCTCGGCGACGACGTTGTCAGCTGCGACGACGCAGACCTCGACGGCATCGACGGCGACCCAGCCGTCACTGCTGTCGCGCGTCGGGAGCAGCATTCGGGCGCTGTTCGGCGGCTCGGGTGGCACGGGATCGGGCCTGTCATGAGCATGCGAGGGACCCAACGGCGGGCGATGGCCGGCGGCGGCGCCTTCGGGTTGGGCATGGTCGTGCTGCAACAGCAGGCCGGCGTGCTGACGGCCAGCCCCGCGGCACTTGTCGCGGCGCTTGCCGCTGGAGCGGTGAGTGGCTGGCTTGCCGTGAGGATCACGACGTGGCGGCTGTCGAAATGAGGCGCCAGCATGCCCGACGAAGCGTCGCGTTGGTTGTGGCAGCGCTGGTGCTGGCGAGTTGCGACGTGCAGCAGGACGCCACGGTCCTCATCGACAGCCTCGGCGACGGCGCCCTGCCGACCGTCTCGCCGACGCCGTCGACCAGCGATGGGTCGGACGAGCCCAGCGATCAGCTTCCCGACGGCTCCACGGACCAACCACGCGGTGAGCCGTCCGACGAGCCGACGGACCAGCCGACGGACCAGGCCGCGGATCAGGCCACTGACGCAGCGAGCGCAGGGCCGACGGTGATCCAATCCGCGACGCCAACGCCAGGGGTCACGCAGCAGCCGACCTCCGGGCCGACCACGTCAGCCACGCCGACACCCACGCCCACCTCGACCAGCGCCAGCAACCGCGCACCGACGGCAGGAGCGGACCGCGCAACCACGCGCGAGGACCAGGTCGTGTTCATCGCGATCCTGGCCAACGACACCGACCCCGATGGTGACACGCTGCGGATCCTGTCGATCGGTCAGCCTCGGTACGGGTCGAACGGACCCAGCGGCAATCGGGTCGCGTACCGCCCGCCTGCCGGGTTCGTGGGCACCGACACGTTCACCTACGAGATCGGTGACGGGCGTGGAGGGCGGGACACGGGCTTCGTGACCGTGACGGTGCTTGCCAACCACGCGCCCACCGCCAACGACGACAGCGCCACCACGGATGCCGGCGTCGCCGTCACCATCGACGTGCTGGCCAACGACAGCGATCCCGATGGCGACGCCTTGGCCATCGCCGACTTCACCCAGCCGGCGTCCGGGAACGTGAGCAGGTCGGGAAGTCGGCTGGTCTACACCCCGACATCGGGATCCCGGGGAACTCAGACGTTCACCTACACGCTCAGCGACGGCCGCGGCAAGACCGACACCGCGCGGGTCACGGTCACCATCGTCGGCGGCAACAGCGCCCCGCAGGCGGCCGACGACAACACCGTGGCAACGCGTGGGGTCACCCACGTCATCAGCGTCCTGGCCAACGACTTCGATCCGGACGGCGACGTGCTCAGCGTGATCGGCGTCCAGGACCCGATCGGGGGCACCGCCTACCTGGACGACAACGAGGTCGTGTTCGACGCGGACCCCGATGCCAAGAGCCCGATCCAGTTCACGTACACGATCAGCGACCCGGAGGGACTGACCGACACCGCGACCATCACGATCACGCTCAACACCAGGCCGATTGCCCGTGACGACACGGTGACCGTCGTCGCCGGCGGCAACCGATCCTTCAACATCATCACCGGCCTCGACACCGACGAGGGCACCGGCAACGCCGACACCGATCCCGACGGGGACGCACTGAGGATCACCGCGATCAACATCAGCTGGCAGGATGGCAATGGGACGTTGACGTGTTCGACCAGCGGCGCGTGCACCTGGGCCCCCGTTTCGAACGGGTCGCCGCAGGTCGTCGTGGCCTACACGCTGAGCGATGGTCGCGGAGGCTTCGACACGGGAACGCTGACGCTGAACAACTACTACCTCGGCTGAGGCCGGCCTCCCAGAGGCGTTGTCATGACGGTCGCAGCGGTTCATTGAACGACGGGCGCCGTCCGGCGGTCGCAGCGGTTCATTGAACGACGGGAGCGGTATGGCGGGTCAGTACACCGGCACGCCGTCGGTGAGCGGATGCTGGGGCTCGTCCTCGCGGGCGGTCAGGACCCACGGGCCGTCCTCGGTCACCGCAACCGTGTGCTCCCAGTGGGCCGAGAGTGACCCGTCCGCGGTCACGACCGTCCAGCCGTCGTCGAGTTCCACGGTCTGCTCGGTGCCCAGGTTGAACATCGGCTCGATCGCGATCACCCAACCCTTGGAGAACTTCGCACCCCGGCCGGGCGTGCCGTAGTTCGGGATGGACGGGTCCTCGTGCAGCGCCCGTCCGATGCCATGACCCACGTACTCGCGCACCACGCCGTAGCCGTGGTCCATGGCGACGGCTTCCACGGCCGCACCGACGTCGCCGACCCGGTTCCCCGGCGCCGCGGCCGCGAGCCCCTGCCACAGGCTGGTACGTGTGTGCCGGACCAGGTCGCGCACCTCGGCGCTCACGGCGTCGTCGCCGCCGACGATCAACGTGACGGCCGAGTCGCCGTGGAACCCCTCCAGGATCGCGCCACAGTCCACCGAGATCAGGTCTCCCTCGTTGAGGACCACGTCGTCGGACGGGATCCCGTGGACGATCTCATGGTTCTTCGAGGTGCACAGGGAGGCGGGGAACCCGCGATAGCCGAGGAATGACGGGATCGCGCCGTAACCACGGATGACGTCCTCGGCGATCGCATCGAGGTCAGCGGTGGTCATGCCCGGCTGCAGCTTGGCGGCCACGGCCTCATGAGCACGTGCGACGACCTGGCCGGCGCGGAACATCTTGTCCACTTCGGCACGAGACTTCTTGATGATCATCGCTGGTCCTGATGGGCGACGCGGGGCCCCAAGGGTGCCGCGTTGGAACCGGTCAGGCTTGCGACACCGGCTGGTACTCGCCCAACACCTCAAGGGCGCGCGCGGTGATGTCCGCCACGTCCCCCGTCGCCGCGACGTCGCGCAGCAGGCCACGCTCCCAGTAGTACATCTCCAGCGGCTCGGTGGAGCGCCGATAGACGTCCAGGCGGTTGCGGACCGTTGCCTCGGTGTCATCGTCGCGCTGCAGCAGTTCGCTTGCGGGGACGTGGGCCGGCGGCGGGTTGAACTCGAGGTGGTAGATCGTCCCGGTGGGCTGGTGGACCCGGCGCCCGGTCAGGCGGCGCACGACCTCGTCGTCCTCGACGGCGAAACGCAGCACGACGTCGATCGGCGCGATCTTTGCCACCAGCAGCTCCTCCAGGGCCACCGCCTGCGGCACGGTGCGGGGAAAGCCGTCAAGGCAGAACCCCGTGGCCGCGTCGGTGTCGTCCAGCCGCGAATCGACCATCCCGATCACGACCCCGTCAGGGACCAGGTCGCCGGCATCCATGTACTTCTTGGCCTGCACCCCGAGGTCGGTCCCCGTGCGGACGTTTGCCCGCAGGATGTCACCCGTTGAGATGTGCGGGATCCCGTAGGCGTCCACGATCGCTGCGGCCTGTGTGCCCTTGCCGGCTCCGGGAGGTCCAAGGAGGATGAGACGCATGGAGGGCCCTCTCAGGAAGATCGTGGTCGGCGAACCGTAACCGCCAGCCAAGCCCCCGACCCAACCGCCCCTTGGGCCTGACTGACGAGCACCAAGCCGTCAGCCGGTGACAGCGATTGCTGCTGCAACTTGGGCGGAGCTGGGCGTGCCTGGTTAGGCGGTCCGAGGGAGTGTGGCGAAGCCACATGACCGAGGGCCAACAACGCCAGGCGCGTTCAGATCAGCTCAAGAAGCCTTCGTAGTTGCGTTGCATGAGCTGGGACTCAATCTGCTTCATGGTCTCGAGGGCGACACCCACCATGATCAGCAGCGACACGCCTCCAAGCGGGAATGCGCTCACGTCGAACAGCGCCAGCGCTGCGAACGGGACGATCGCGACCAAGGTCAGGTACAGCGAACCGGGCAGCGTCAGGCGCGTCAGGACCTTGTCGAGGTACTCCGCCGTCTGGCGACCGGGTCGGATGCCCGGCACGAAGCCGCCGTGCTTCTTCATGTTGTCAGCAACCTCGACCGGATTGAACGCGATCGCCGTGTAGAAGTAGGCGAAGAAGATCACCATGGCCGAGAACAGGGCGATGTAGCCAGGGTTGCGCACGTCGCTGAGCCAGCCAGTGGTGGGGTCCGTCCAGTCACGCAACAGCCCCCAGTTGGTGACGTTGGCGATGAGGCCGGGCAGGTACAGCAGCGACGAGGCGAAGATGACCGGGATCACCCCCGACTGGTTGACCTTCATCGGGATGTAGGTCGACTGGCCGCCGTAGGAGCGTCGGCCGACCTGGCGCCGCGCGTACTGGACGGGAATGCGGCGCTGCCCCTGCTCCATGAACACCACTGCGACGGTGATGACCACACCAAGCAGCATGACGGCGGCGAGGATGCCCATGCCATTGACCTGGCGGACGACCTCGCCCTGGGACGGCAACTGGCTGATGATCGACACGAGGATCAACATCGACATGCCGTTGCCGACGCCGCGCGCGGTGATGAGCTCACCCAGCCACATCAGCAGGGACGTGCCGGCCGTGAAGGTCACCACGATCAGGGCGATGTCCCACGTCGTGGCACCGGGGATCGGGTTGACGCCGGGGAAGAGCTGGCCGTTGCGTGCCAGGACCGTCAGGGTCGATGACTGCAACAGCGCCAGCACGACGGTGAAGTAGCGCGTGTACTGGGTGATCTTGCGCCGGCCCTGCTCGCCCTCCTGCTGGAGCTGTTCGAGCTTGGGGATCACGACCACCAGCAACTGCATGATGATCGACGACGTGATGTAGGGCATGATCCCAAGGGCGAAGATCGCCATCTGGGTCAGGGCACCGCCGGAGAAGACGTTGAAGATCCCGGTGATCCCGGCACCGCTGCCGCCTGCGGCGAGGTTCTCGAGCAGGTCGGTCTGCACGCCGGGGACGGGGATCCAGGAACCAAGCCGGTAGACGCCGATGATCATCAGCGTGAACAGCAGCTTGTTGCGCAGGTCCGGGATCTTCAGCGCATTGCCGAAGGCCTTCAGCATGTCCTACCTCATCTGTGTCAGGTGACGGTCCAGCGGGTGGAGCCGTGCAACACGTCCGCGCCGGACCTTGGTGGAGGCCGGCGCGGCAGTGTCGGTCTGCGCGGTGTCGACCGAGGCGACGTCCGTCATGGTGACGGATCGTCGGCCCGCGTCAGTCCCGGATGGTGCCGCCGGCGGCGGCGATCTTCTCACGCGCCGCGCTGGAGACCTTGTCAACGTCGACGATCACGGCCTTGGTGACGTCACCATTGCCGAGGATCTTGACCGGGCGGCCCTTGCGGACCACACCCTTGGCAAGCAGGGCCTCGTAGGTCACTTCGGCGCCAGCATCGAACAGGACGTCCAGGCGGTCGACGTTCACGACCGAGTACACGATCTTGTTGGGGTTGTTGAACCCGGGCAGCTTGGGCTGGCGACGGATCAGCGGCATGTTGCCGCCCTCCAGCCAGAACGGGACGTTGCCACGCGCGCCGGTGCCCTTGGTACCGCGACCGGCAGTCTTGCCGCCCTTGCCACGGTCACCACGGCCAACGCGACGCTTGCGCGTCGTCGCGCCCGCGGCGGGCTTCAGGTGGTGCAGCTTGATGCTCATGCGTCGACCTCTTCCCACTCGACGAGGTGTTGGACCGCGTTCAACATGCCGCGGATCTCGGGACGGTCGGGCTGGATGACCGTGTGGCGAATGCGCTTGAGTCCCAGGGAACGGACCGTGTCACGCTGGCGCTGGATACGTCCAACCACGGAACGGACCTGGGTGATGCGCAGGCTCTTCTCACTCATGCCGCGCCTCCTCGCATCGACTCGAGCATGGCCTTGGGCGCAACGTCCTCAACGGCCTTGTCGCGCAGGCGGGCAATTTCGTGGGCCGATCGCAGGTCCTTCAGCCCAGCGACCGTGGCGTGCACGACGTTGATGGGGTTTGAAGTGCCAAGCGACTTGGCCAGCAGGTCGTGGATGCCCGCAGCCTCGACGACGGCGCGCACCGGACCGCCGGCGATGACACCGGTACCGGGTGCGGCCGGCTTCAGCAGGACCCGACCGGCACCTGCGTGGCCGAGGACCGGGTGGACGATGGTCGAACCGACCATGGGGACCTTGAAGAAGTTCTTCTTGGCCTCCTCGACACCCTTCTGGATCGCCGACTGGACTTCCTTGGCCTTGCCGTGACCGACGCCGACCATGCCCTTGCCGTCACCAACGACGACCAGTGCCGTGAACTGGAACCGGCGACCGCCCTTGACGACCTTGGCGACGCGGTTGATCGACACGACGCGCTCGTCGTACTGCTCGGTGCGCGGGCGCTCCTGTTCGCGACCACGACCCTGGCCGCGACCACGTCCCTTGCCACCCTGACCGGGACCACCGGGACCACCCGGTCCACCCGGACCGCCCGGACCGCCACGGCCCTGACCCGGACCGCCACCGCGGTTGTTGGCTGCCATTGTTGTACTCCTCACCCGCTTGCGCGGGACGTCTGTCAGAACTTCAGGCCCGCCTCGCGAGCACCATCGGCCAACGCGGCCACACGGCCGGCGTACTGGTTGCCACCGCGGTCGAACACGACCTGGGTGATGCCCGCCTCGACCGCGCGACGGCCGACGAGTTCACCGACCTGCTTGGCGATGCTGGTCTTGCCGCCCTCACCGCCGCTGATGCCGTCCTCGAGGGAGGTTGCAGCAGCCAAGGTGCGGCCGGCGACGTCGTCGATGACCTGGGCGTAGATGTGGGCGTTGGACCGGAAGACGGCCAGGCGCGGGCGCACCGGTGTGCCGCTGATCCGCCGGCGGGCGCGCCGATGGCGCCGCTTGCGGGCTTCGTGGGTCTTGAGCATGTGGGGCTCCTCCGGGAGCAGCGACCCGCTGACCGGGTCGACTTACAAGATGTTCGATGTTGGCGACGGCTGGAGCGTCAGCGACCAGCAGCCTTGCCGGCCTTGCGACGAATCTTCTCGCCCTCGTACTGGATGCCCTTGCCCTTGTAGGGCTCCGGCGGGCGCACCTTGCGGATGTTGGCAGCGATCTGGCCGACGTCGGCCTTGTTGATGCCGTTGATCAGGATGGTGGTCTGGTCGGGCACCGTGAAGGCGATGCCGTCCGGGCACTCGATGAGCACCGGGTGGCTGAAGCCGACCTGGAGTTCGATGTCGGAGCCCTTCAGGGCAGCGCGGTACCCAACGCCGACCAGCTTCAAGTTCTTCTGGTAGCCGTCGGTGACACCGAGGACCATGTTGGCCACCAGGGAGCGGACCAGCCCGTGACGGGCCCGTTGGAAGCGCTGGTCGCCATCGCGGGTGACGATGACCTGGTCGCCCTCGACGCTGACCTGCACACCCTCGGGCATGGTCTGGGTGAGCTCACCCTTGGGGCCCTTGACCTCGACCGTCAGGCCGTCAACATTGACGCTGACGCCCGAGGGGACGGGGACGGGGAGTTTTCCGATGCGAGACATGGTTGCAAATCCTCCGAGTCACCACACGTAGGCGAGGAGCTCGCCGCCGGTGCCGGTCTTGCGTGCGGTGCGGTCCGTCATGACGCCCTGGTTCGTGGACAGGATCGCCACGCCGAGGCCACCGAGAACCCGGGGGATCTCGTTGCGCTTGACGTACACGCGCAGGCCCGGCTTGGACATGCGGCGCAGGCCAGTGAGCACGCGCTCACGGTTGGGGCCGTACTTGAGCTCGATGTGCAGGGTCGCCTGGGGCTTGGTCTCCTCGACGCGGAAGGACTTGACGTAGCCCTCCTCGACCAGGATCTTGGCGATGTTCACCTTGATCGTGGACGACGGCATCGTGGTGCCTTCGGCGAACGCCAACGAGGCGTTGCGGATACGGGTCAGCATGTCGGCGACCGGGTCGGTCATCGTCATCGTGGTGTCCTTTCGGGGTTACAGGGACGCTTGCCCTGCACTTCCCAGGCAGCGGAGCTGCCGGGGTGAAGTCTCAGTTGCCCTGGTCGAGCTTGCGGAACGGGAAGCCGAATGCCTCGAGCAGCGCCTTGCCGCCCTCGTCGTCCGGTGCCGTGGTGACGATCGTGATGTCCATGCCGCGGATCTTGTCGATCTTGTCGTAGTCGATCTCTGTGAAGACCAACTGCTCGACCAGGCCGAACGTGTAGTTGCCGCGTCCGTCGAACGCCTTGGGGTTCAGGCCACGGAAGTCGCGGATGCGCGGCAGGGCAATCGTGAGCATCCGGTCGAAGAACTCCCACATGCGGTCGCCACGCAGCGTCACCTTGACGCCGATCGGCATGCCCTCGCGCAGCTTGAACTGGGCGATCGACTTGCGAGCCCGGTTGAGCTTGGGCTTCTGGCCAGTGATCAGCGCCAGATCGGCCATCGCCGAGTCAACGGCCTTGGAGTCGTTGATCGCCTCGCCGAGGCCGATGTTGACGGAGATCTTGTCCAGACGCGGGATCTGCATCACGTTGGCCAGCCCCAGCTGCTCTTGCAGCTTGGCGGCCAGCTCGTCCTGGTACAGCGCCTTGAGGCGCGGTGTCATGGTGGTATCGGTGGTCATAGGTTCGTCTCCCAGACTCAGAACGTGGCCTGGCACTTGCGGCACTGGCGGGTCTTGGACGAGGTGTCGGTCTCGTCCTCGAGGACATAGCCGACGCGCACGGCGTTGCCACAGCCGGGGCAAACCGGCATGACGTTGGACCAGTGGATGGGTGCCTCGGTCTCGATGATGCCTCCCTCCTGCGTCCCGCGAGCGGTCTGCTGGAGGCGCTTGTGCTTCTTGACGTAGTTCACGCCCTCGACGAGCACGCGCTGGCGGTCAGGGAAGACCTTGACCACGCGACCCTCGGCACCGGCGTCCTTGCCCGTGATGACACGGACCTGGTCGTCCTTGCGAATGCGACGCATCAGAGCACCTCCGGTGCCAGCGAAATGATCCGCATGAACTTCGAGTCGCGCAGCTCGCGCGCGACGGGGCCAAAGATGCGAGTACCGCGAGGCGCACCATCCGGCTTGATGATGACGCACGCGTTCTCGTCGAACCTGATGTAGCTGCCATCCGGGCGACGCTTTTCCTTCTTCGTGCGCACGACGACGCATCGCACGACCTCGCCCTTCTTGACGTTGGACGCCGGAATGGCCTGCTTGACCGTTCCGATGAACACGTCACCGAGGGACGCGTACCGGCGGCCGGAACCCCCGAGCACGCGGATGCAGAGCACCTCGCGAGCGCCGGAGTTGTCGGCGACCTTGAGCCGCGACTCCTGCTGGATCATGGCTTTCTCACTTCCTGGTTTTGCGGATCGTCGGGCGCCGTGGGGCGGCCCGCGACGACCTTGAGATCACTTGGCGCGTTCGAGGATCTCGACGAGGCGCCAACGCTTGGTCTTGGACAGCGGCCGGGTCTCCACGATGCGGACCTGGTCGCCCTCGCGAGCGTCGTTGGTCTCGTCGTGGACGTGGTACTTCTCCGACGCGTTGACGGTCTTGTGGTACTTCCGGTGCTTGTGGCGCCGGTCGATACGCACCACGATCGTCTTGTCGCCCTTGTCGGACACGACGACGCCTTGGCGCTCCTTGCGGGCGTTGCGCTCGATGATGTCGCTCATTGGTCAGTCTCCTCAGGCCTCATCAGAGATGATGTCGCCGGCGCCCGTGGCCGCCAGCCGGCGCTCGCTGAGCACCGTCATCACCCGCGCGATGTCGCGCTTGACCTGGCCGATGCGCCCAGGGTTGTCGAGCTGGCCGGTCACGTTCTGGAAGCGCAGGTTGAACAGCTCTTCCTTGTGCTCGGACAGCTTCTCCTGCAGCTCCGACTCTGGGAGCTCACGAAGCTCGGATGCCATCATGCGCCGGTCTCCTCACGCTTGACGAACTTGGTGCCGACGGGGAGCTTGTGCCCGGCGCGGCGCATGGCCTCGCGAGCGATCTCCTCGGACACGCCGCTGATCTCGAACATGACCCGTCCGGGCTTGACCGCCGCGACCCAGTGGTCGGGCGCACCCTTGCCGGATCCCATGCGGACCTCGAGGGGCTTCTTGGTGATGGAACGGTCAGGGAAGATCGTGATGACGACCTTGCCGCCACGCTTCATGGCACGAACCATCGCGATACGAGCCGCCTCGATCTGGCGCGACGTGATCCAGCCGGGTGACGTGGCCTTCAGGCCGTAGTCGCCGACATAGACCTCCGCGTGGCCCTTCGAGAAACCCTTGAGCGGGCGCGGTCGGTGCTGCTTGCGGTGCTTGACGCGCTTGGGGGACAACATGGCTCAGGCCTCCCCATCGGTCGTGGGCTCAGGAGCAGCCTCGACGACCTCGTCGGCAACGGGAGCGTCGGCAACGGGAGCCTCGGCAACGGGAGCCTCGACGACCTCGTCGGCAACGGGAGCCTCGGCAACGGGAGCCTCGGCAACGGGAGCCTCGGCAACGGGAGCCTCGACCACCTGGTCGACAGCGGGAGCCTCGGCAGTCGGAGCAGCTGCCTCCGGCGCGGGTGCCTCCGGGGCCGCCGGTGCGGGAGCAGCAGCCGGGGCCGGAGCAGCAGCCTGCGCAGGTGCGGCAGCCGGGGCCGGAGTCGGCTTGGAGCCGACGCCGGTCACCTTCTTGGCGACACTTGCGGCCTTGCGAGCCGACTGGCGACGCGGGCGGTCGTCCACGGGGCGCCCCTCGGCCATGGCCTTGGCGCGATCCATGGCGCGTTGGGCCTCGACGTCCTCGGCAGAACCGAGCTGGTCACCGGTGTAGACCCAGACCTTCACGCCGATGCGGCCGTAGGTCGTACGAGCCTCGTCGAAGCCGTAGTCGACCTTGGCGCGCAGGGTGTGCAGCGGCACGCGGCCTTCGCGGTACCACTCGGTGCGGCTCATCTCGGAGCCGCCCAGGCGACCGGAGACCTGCAGCTTGATGCCGAGGGCACCGGCCTTCATGGCCGTCTGCACCGCACGACGCATCGCCCGGCGGAAGCTCACGCGACCGCGCAGCTGCTCGGCCACGTTGAACGCCACGACCTGCGCGTCCAGCTCCGGGTTCTTGATCTCGATGATGTTGAGCTTGACCTTCTTGCCGGTCAGCTTCTCGAGGTCGGCGCGGATCGCGTCGGCCTCCGCACCGCGGCGGCCGATGACGATGCCCGGGCGCGCGGCATGGAGGTTGACCTCCAGGTTGTCGCGCGTACGAACGATGCCGATCGAGCTGACACCCGCGTGACGAACACGCTCACGGATGTAGTTGCGGACCACGTCGTCCTCGAGGATGTACGCCGCGTAGTCCTTGCGGTCGGCGATCCACTTGGACTTCCAGTCGGTGGTGATCCCGAGTCGGAACCCGTAGGGGTGGACTTTCTGCCCCATGTCAGTTCTCCTCAATCGGCGAGACGACCACGGTGATGTGGCTGGTCCGCTTGCGGATGCGGTAGGCCCGGCCCTGGGCGCGGGGCTGGAAACGCTTGAGCGTCGGGCCCTCGTCGCAGAAACAGGACTGCACGTACAGCGCGTCGGGGTCGAGGCCGTCGTTGTTCTCGGCGTTGGCGATCGCAGACTCCAGGCACTTGAGCAGCGGCTCGGCCGCGCCCTTGCCGGAGAACTGCAGGACGCGCCGCGCCTCGTTGACGTGCTCGCCCTGGATCACCCGCGCGAGCTGGCGAACCTTGGTGGGGGAGACACGCACGTACTTGGCGGTCGCCCGGACCTTCACGGTCGTGGACATCGTCATACTCCTCAGCGGCGCTTCTTCTGGGTCTGCTTCTCACCAGCGCCCTGCCACTTGATGGCACGGGTGGGTGCGAACTCGCCCAGCTTGTGGCCGACCATGGACTCCGAGATGTAGACCGGCACGTGCTCGCGTCCGTTGTGGACGGCGATCGTGTGGCCAACCATCTCCGGGAAGATCGTTGATCGGCGGGACCACGTCTTGATGACGCGCTTCTCGCCCTTGGCGTTCTGGTCGTCCACCTTCTTCATGAGGTGGTGGTCGACGAACGGGCCCTTCTTGAGGCTGCGGGGCATGGTCAGCGCCTCCGATTCTTGCCGCGACGGCGGATGATCTGCTTGTTGGACGCCTTCTTCTTGTCACGAGTCCGGCGTTCTGGGTTGCCCCACGGGTCCACCGGGTGACGTCCACCCGAGGACTTGCCCTCGCCACCACCGAGGGGGTGGTCGACGGGGTTCATGGCCACACCGCGCGTCTGAGGGCGAACGCCCTTCCAGCGGGTACGGCCGGCCTTGCCGAGCTTGATCAGCTCGTGGTCGGAGTTGCCGACCTCGCCGATGGAGGCGCGGCAGCGAGCGTCGACCATGCGGATCTCACCCGAAGGCAGGCGCAGTGCAGCGTTCTTGCCCTCCTTGGCGAGCAGCTGGATCGAGGTGCCGGCCGAGCGGCCCATCTTCGCGCCACCACCCGGACGCAGTTCGACGGCGTGCACCGTCGTACCGACCGGGATGTTGGCCAGCGGCAGGGCGTTGCCCGGCTTGATGTCGGCGCCCGGGCCTGACTCCACGATGGTGCCGACCGTCAGGTTTCGCGGCGCCAGGATGTAGCGCTTCTCACCGTCGTGATAGTGCAACAGCGCGATCCGCGCGGAACGATTGGGGTCGTACTCGATCGACGCCACGGTCGCCGGAACGGCGTCCTTGGTGCGACGGAAGTCGATGACCCGGTAGCGCCGCTTGTGACCGCCACCGCGGTGGCGGGACGTGATGCGCCCGTGGACGTTGCGACCGCGCTCGCGGTGCAACTTGGCGACGAGCGACTTCTCGGGCTCGGAACGCGTGATCGCGTCGAACCCGCTCACGCTCGCGCCACGCCGGGCCGGCGACGTGGGCTTGAACTTTCGGATGGCCATGACAGAGGCCTCCTTGGCGTCAGTCGTGCGATGTCCCAGGTGGGACGGTCAGGCGGCGAACAACTCAATCGTGTCGCCGTCGGCGAGCGTGACGATCGCCTTCTTGATGTCTGGCCGCTTGCCGATGGAGTAGCCACGGCGCTTGCGCTTGCCGGCCTGGTTCATGGTGTTGACGTTCAAGACCTTCACGTCAAAGATCTCTTCGATGGCGATCTTGATCTCGGTCTTGTTGGCGCGCTTGTCGACGACGAACGTGTACTTGTTCACGTCGAGCAGGCCGTACGTCTTCTCGGAGATGACCGGCTTCAGGATGATGTCCCGCGGGTTCTTCTTCATCAGGCCGTCTCCTCGCTGGAAGCGCGCTTGCCGGTCCCGATGAGGCCGAGGGCCCGCTCGTCGATCATGACGACGTCGTTGTTGAGCACGTCGTAGGTGTTGAGCTGGTCCACGGTCAGCGTGTGGACCCATGGGAGGTTGCGCAGGCTCTTCATCGTCGCGCCGTGCACGTCGGACAACACGACCAGCGTCTTGGTGTCCGTGTGGCCCAGTGCGCTCAGTGCGGCGGTCGCCGCCTTGGTCTTGGGTTGCGCGAAGGTGAGGTCGCGCACGACGGTGATTGCGCCGTCGTTGGCGCGGTCGGTCAGGGCGGACCGCAGTGCGGCGCGCTTGAGCTTCTTGTTGACGCGCTTGGCCCAGTTGGAGGGCGTGCGGCCGTGGGCAACACCACCGCCGACCCAGATGGGCGAGCGTGTGGAGCCGTGGCGCGCACGACCGGTGCCCTTCTGGCGCCAAGGCTTCTTGCCGCCGCCAGCCACCTCGGCGCGCGTCTTGGTCTTGTGGGTGCCCTGGCGTCCAGCGGCCTGCTGGGCCACCACCACCTGGTGCATCACCGGGATGTTGATGTCACCTTCGAACCAGGCGGCGGGAAGCTCGCACTGGCCGACGACCTCGCCAGCGAGGTTCTTCACATCGACGGTCGCCATCAGGCACCACCCTTGTTGGACTTCTTGACGGCGTCCTGGATGAACACGACCGAGCCGTTCGGTCCGGGCGTTGCACCCTTGACCAGGATCAGGCCGTGCTCGACGTCGACGTCGACAACCTCGAGGTTCTGCATCGTCACGCGCTCGCCGCCCATGCGACCGGCCATCTTCATGCCCTTGAACGTGCGTCCCGGGGTCGCGCACATCCCGATGGACCCGGGGTGGCGGTTCTTCTTCTTGACACCGTGGCCGTCACCCATGCCGTGGAAGTTGTGACGCTTCATGACGCCGGCGTAGCCCTTGCCCTTGCTGGTTCCGACCACATCGATCGGGTCACCCTTGGCGAAGGTGTCGCACGTGATGGTTGCTCCCAGCTCCGGGAGCTCACCGACGGCGTCCAGGCGCATCTCCACCAGGGTGCGTGCACTGTCCACGCCCGCCTTGGCAAGGTGGCCCTTGACCGGCTTGTTGTTGTTCCTGCTCTGACCGAAGGCCAACTGGACGGCGCGGTAGCCGTCGGTGGCGTCGGTCTTGACCTGGGTGACCGTGCAGGGCCCGGCCTGGACGACGGTCACCGGAACAATCCGGTTGTCCTCGTCGAAGACCTGGGTCATCCCCAACTTGGTCCCAAGGATCCCCTTGGTGGCCATTGGTCGTCTCCTCACATGCAGGTGAACGATGTCACCTGCGCTTTGTCACTGCCTGGTGCCCTGATGGGCGTGGATCGCCCGGTTCCGGAGGTGGTGCCTCGCGGAGCCGAGTGTCAGAGCTTGATCTCGATGTCGACACCGGCCGGCAGCGAGAGGCCCATCAACTTGTCGATGGTCTTCTGCGTGGGCTGGTGGATGTCGATCAGGCGCTTGTGGGTGCGCATCTCGAAGTGCTCGCGGGAGTCCTTGTACTTGTGCGGGCTCTTGATGACGCACCAGACGTTGCGCTCAGTCGGCAACGGGACAGGTCCCGTGACGTGGGCGCCGGTGGCCTCCACGGTGTCCACGATCTCCTTGGCGGAGCGGTCGAGGACCTCGTGGTCGTAGGCCTTGAGACGGATGCGGATCTTCTGTTCAGCTGCCATTGCGTTGGCTTTCTGCTCTTCGGCTCAGCGCTCTCGCGCCGGTCGAGTCAGGCGAGGATCTTGACCACACGGCCAGCACCCACCGTGCGGCCACCCTCACGGATCGCGAACCGCAACCCCTCATCCATGGCGATCGGCTGGATCAACTCGACCTCCATCTCGGTGTTGTCACCAGGCATGACCATCTCCACACCACCCGGCAACTCCACCGCACCCGTCACATCCGTGGTACGGAAGTAGAACTGCGGCCGATAATTGTTGAAGAACGGCGTGTGACGACCACCCTCCTCCTTGCTCAACACATACACCTGAGC
>Ga0326597_10000300_pt1:0-20000 | contig 93199 bp, 63 predicted proteins | sample RVTome_12_FD_203789 | JGI IMG/M metagenome (GOLD analysis project Ga0326597, IMG submission 203789) | Soil microbial communities from uranium-contaminated site in the Upper Colorado River Basin, Wyoming, United States - RVT100D185 | ecosystem: Environmental > Terrestrial > Soil >...
GCCGCCGATATGCCCGACGTGCAGCGGCCCGTTGGCGTACGGCCAGGCGACGAAGACCGCGATGCGCTCGCGCGGGCCCGCGGCCTCAGCGGCGGAGCTGAGGCGGGGTGACGCGGCGGTGTCCGGTTCCATGGCTACCTCGTGGGCGGAGGAGGGCGGTCGAAGGGCTGAGGAGCGGGCGCGTGTGCGGTTGGGAGCGGGTCGGAACGCAGAACGGCCCGGGCGCGCAAGCGTCCGGGCCGTCGTCGTGCAACCGGAGGACGAAGCGCTACGGGCAGGTCCTGCCCATGGCCGTGATGATCTGGAAGATGTCGTAGAGGTTGATCACCTCGTCCGTCATGACGTCCGCGCCAGCGTCCCAGTCCCGGTGCGCGGGGGTCTGGAGGAAGTGCGCCTGGACGAAGTCGACGTCCAGGCGGTTCACCCGCTTGTCGCCGGTGACGTCCTCGGGGAGCATGCAGGCGGCCGGCGGCAGCTCGCCAGGGCCCGGGCCTGGACCCGGGGCTCCGGACGGCGGCGTCACGGTGGCGTAGTCCTCGCGCGGCGCGGCGAAGACCTGCGTCCAGAGCGGGCCGTTGGGATTGTAGGCCACGCCGATGTCCGTGTACTTGCTGCCGAGGATGTTGGCGCGGTGGCCCGAGCTGCCCATCCAGGCCTCCATGACCTTGACCGGCGTCCGCTGTCCCCACGCGATGTTCTCGCCCCAGGTGCGCGGCTTGTAGCCGGTCTTGGCGATGCGGTCCCCAGGCCCGCCGTCGCTACAGGCCCGCTGGCCGCAGCGTTGGTCGTGGCAGAAGCAGCCCGTGTCGGCCATGTGCTCGTTGTGCATCCACGCTGCATCCTGCAGCGAGTAGTTGACGATTAGGGGCGCCAGCTGCTTGCGGGCGCGCTCTTGGTTCACCAGGTCGACCACCTCCTGCTCTTCGGGCAGGATGGGCTGTCCTGGAGGGGACGCCAGGGTGACGGACAGCGGCAGCGCCAGCACGACCGCCGCGATGGCGACCGGCGCGAGCGCTGCGAGTCGTCGCATTCGAACGGGCATGGTCGAGCTCATGGTCCCTGACTCCCTTACGGTCCTGACGCGTCGGACGACCCCGGTTGCCGCGCCGCGGGGTGTGCGCCGCAATCCGCTAGCCGATTATATCACGGCCGAGCCGCCGAACAACCCGCCTGCCGGCGCTCAGCGCGACAACGAGCCCACGTCGCGGGCTTCTCGGCCGAGCCACCAGCCGACGAGCGCGAGGAGGGCGCCGGCCGCGAGCGCGCCGGCCCATGCCAGGAGCGGTCCGGCCGCCGACGCCTGGTCGCCCAGCCGGTCCCGCAGCCCCGCGAAAGCGCGTTCCAGGGATGCCGAGGCGCCCGGCGGCGCCACGGCCTGGGCGGCGAAGGCCTCGGCGCTGGCGACCAGCGCCGTCCGCTCTGCCTCGTCCGGCGGCGTGACCACCTCGACCGTCGCCCCGGACAGCGCGGCCGCGTCGGCCGCCGTGAGACCGTCGGCGTCCTCCGCGGTGAGCAGCTCGATATCGCGGATCTTGATCTCCCACCTGCCCTCGGCCGCCAGCGCCCCCAACGTCACCTGCGCCAGCGCACCGGAGCCTTGCGGCCGCAGCGCGGCGTCGTCCGTGGCCACGGCCGCGAATAGGCGCAGCTCGCCCGGCTGGCCAGCCTGATGCCCGAGGGTCGAGCCGCTGGCGGCCAGCAGGTCGCCGGCCGCCGCGCCGGTGATCGCCAACGCCTCGGGGTCGTACTCCAGGACCACCTCGAAGCCGCGGAGCGGGGGGGTGTTCTCGATGACGATGGCCACCTGGATGGGCTGGGCGCCGGCTTGGACGTGGCTCGGGGCGAGGAGCACCTGGATGGCCGGCGCGTCTTGCGCGCTGGCGCGCGCCGTCGGGGCGAGGGCTACCAGCAGCACCGCCGCGGCGAGCGCACGGAGGCGTGCCCGCTGCACGGTCATCGGACGCTGTAGGGCATGTACACGATGCCCTCGGAGCTTCCCGGCCCGACGACGACCACCTGCCCGCTCTCGACCCCTGTGCTGATCGGGTCGTTCAGCGTGTTGACGAGCAGCACCTCGCTCAGGTCGATCCCCGTGCGCCCCGCGCGACGCGTCCTCAGCCCGAGGCGCAGGATCTCGCCCGAGCCCGACGCCCCGGGCACGGCCACGCCGCTCGGCGGGATCGTGTAGGCGGCCAGCGTCACGGCGTGGTCCTCGACGACCGGCGGCGTGTAGTCGATCGTCCGGCCGGTGGCGGTCATGAAGTCCTCCAGGACCTCGACGTCGACGAACTCGACGATGCGCGGGTTCCACTCGATGGTGACCTGGAAGCCGGCCAGGTCCTCGACGTCGATCGCCTCGACGATCATGTCGACCCGCTGGTCGGGCTCGGCGAACACGGTGCCCTCGACGAACCGCACGACGGGCTCGGCCTGGTTGGCGCTGGCGCGCACCACGGCGAAGAGCGCCGGCAGCACCAGAGCGGCCGCGCTGAACCCCGTGAAGCGCACGCCGCGGCGAGCGGCCGGTGGCATGGTCATCCTCGATCGTCCGTCGAAGGGCGCGTGGACGCGGGTGGGTGGGTCGATGGCACGATTGTATCGGCCGCGCAGGACCGTGACAACCTTTGCCGGCTGCGGTAGAATCGCCCGCGTGCCGCCTTCGATGCTCATCGGCTTGACGGGCGATGTCGGCGCCGGCAAGAGCACCGTCGCGGCGTGGCTAGGCGGGCGCGGCGCGGCGGTGTGCGATGCCGACCGCTTGGTGCACGGCCTCTTGGCGGGGCAGGGGCCGATCGTCGATGCCGTCGCGGCGGCGTTCGGACCCGCGGTGCGAGGCGATAACGGCATCGACCGGGCCGCGCTGGCCCGAGCGGCGTTTGCCGACGCCGAGGCGCTGCGGCGCTTGGAGCAGATCGTCCATCCGGCCGTCATCGCCGCGGTCGAGGCTTGGCTGGCGGATCAGGAGGGCGGCATCGCGGTGATCGAGGCGGTGCGCTTGGTCGAGAGCGGGATGGCGCCTAGATGCGACGCCGTCTGGCTCGTCATCGCCGATCGCGCCGTTCGGCGCGCGCGGGTTGCCGGCCGGGGCTGGTCGCCGTCGGAGATCGGCCGGCGCATGGCCGCCGCGACGCCGCTCGACCAGCGGCTGGCGGCGAGCGATGTGGTGATCGACAACAGCGGGCCCTGGCTGGCCACCCTGGCGCAGCTGGAACGGGCGTGGCAAGGGCTCGCCGCGAAGGCTGCGGAGACGCCTGCCGAGGAGCAGCGACTATGAAGAGCTGGCTACGCGCGCACCCCGATCTGACCACGTGGACGGTCCTATCCGTCGGCTTCGTGGCCGTTCTCTCGTGGACGGCGCGGGACGAGGGCCTGGGACCCGCGCAGTGGTTCTGGCTCAGCGTGGCCGCGGTGCTGACCGCGGGGCTGTGCGCCTGGATCATCTCCTGGGAAGCGGACGACGAAGAGGCGGGCGAGCCGGCCGAGGACGACGGCCGATGATGCCCAGCGACCGCGCCCTAAAGCTCACCGTGCCCGGGCCCTGGCAGTCGGCCGTCGGCGCGGCCATCGACCACCTTGCGGCGCGGCTGGCCATTGCGCCTGCGGCCATCGCGCCGACGCGCGTGGAAGAAGGCGGCGGAGCGGACGGGCGCTCCCTGGTCGTCTGGCTGATGGCAAGGGGCCGGACCTGGCGGTACACGGCCGATCCTTCGGGCGCCTCCGTCGCACCGGACGCCGCCGCCGGCGGCTCGCCGCCCTCGGCATGACGGGGGCCTCGGCGACCGGTCGGCTCGTCGCCGCGCTGGATGGCCTGTTCGCGTTCGATGCCGCGCGCGACCTCCCGGCCATCGTCGACCTTCTCGAGATGGGCTTCCAGGAGGAGCTGGACGCCCACGATCGCCGCTGGCTGCGCGAGCTGGCCAACGTCGCGGCCGCGCCCGGGATCGGACGGTGGCTTCTGCGCCTCATGGCGCCGACCGAGGGCGCCCTGGCGGGTTTCGTCTGGTACGAGGCGGGCCAGCTGGCCGGGAACGTGAGCTTGACCCGCCAGCCGCAGGGCGCCTGGGGCATCGCCAACGTGGTCACGCACCCGCGCTTTCGCCGCCGAGGCATCGCGCGGCGCCTGGTCGTGGCCGCCATCGACGCCGCCCGCCGCCGCGGCGCGCCGCGCGTCCTCCTCCAGGTGCGCGATGACAACGCGCCGGCGCGCCACCTCTACGAGTCGCTCGGCTTCCATCGCCGCGACGCGCTGGCGCTCTGGCGCATGGCCGAGCCCAGAGCGGTCGTCCGCCACCGCGCCTCCCCGCTCGGCTGGCACGTCGTGGCGTGGCACGATCGCTCGGATGCGCGCGTCCGGGAGTGCCTGGCGCGCGCGGGCCAGCCGGCGCTCGCGCTCGGACCGCTGCAGCGCGCGCTGTCGGCCGGCAGCTGGCGCCGGCGCCTCGACGACCTGGTCCAAGGGCGGACGCTGATCCGCCGCGCGGCGCTCGTCGGGCGCGACTTTCGGGCCGTCGCCGTCGCGGAGGGCGACGGCCTCGGCGGGCCCAGCCGGCTGGAGCTGGTCGTCGAACCGGCGTGGCGCGGGCGCTTCGAGGCGCTGCTCGTCGACGCGCTCCTCGATCAGCTGATCGACGGCGAGCCGCACGAGCTTCGCTGTGACGTGCCGGCGGGCGACGAGGCGCTGATGGCGGCGCTGGCGGCCGCCGGCTTTCGCCGTGCGCGGACGCTGGACCGCTACGCGCTCGAGGTCGGTTGATGCCGTTGGGCTAGCGCCGGATGATCGCGTCGACCATCCGCGCCACGCGCACCATGGGCGCCACGTCGTGCACGCGGACGATGTCGGCGCCGCGCGCGATGGCCACCGCGACGGTGGCGGCCGTGCCCTCCAGCCGGTCGTCCGGCGGCAGGTCGAGCGTCAGCCCGATGAAGCTCTTGCGCGACGTGCCGACGAGGAGCGGAAAGCCGAGCGCGCGGATGGCGTCGACGCGGTCGAGGAGCTCCAGGTTCTGAGCGCGCGTCTTGCCAAACCCGATGCCGGGATCGAGGATGATCCGCGCGTCTAGGATGCCGGCGGCGCGCGCCACGGCCACGCTCTGGAGCAGCTCGCGGGCGACGTCGCCGAGCAGGTCCTGGTAGTCGACGCCGACGACGTGCCCGCCCAGCCGGTCGCGGAGCGCCACGCGGCCCGCCGCGGCCCGGTTGTGCATGATGACGACGGGGACGGCGCGCTCGGCGACGAGCACTGCCAGCGCCGGATCGGCGCGCAGGCCCCACACGTCGTTGACCAGGTCGGCGCCGGCGTCCAGCGCCGCCCGAGCGACCTCGGCCTTGGCGGTGTCGACCGAGATGGGCGCGTCCGTGCGCTCGCGGATCGCGGCGATGGCGGGCACGACGCGCGCGATCTCCTCGTCCGCCGAGACGGGCCCTGCGCCGGGTCGCGTCGACTCGCCGCCGACGTCGACGAGGTCGGCGCCAGCGGCGACGGCCGCCGTCGCCAGGTCTGCGGCGGCCTCGGCGGCCGAGCCGCCGCGCGCCAGCAGCCCGTCGCCGGAGAACGAGTCCGGTGTGGCGTTGACGATGGCCATGACGTAGGTGCGCCGGCCCCAGGCCAGGTCGAGGCTGCGCACGCGGAGCGTGGTCAGCGGCTGGTCGGGACGCGACGCGCGGTGCGGTGCGGCGACCGCCCCGTCAGTAGGCACCGAGGGCCTCGAGGCGGTCATCGTCGATGCCGAAGTGGTGGGCAAGCTCGTGGAGCACCGTCTGGCGGACCTCGTCGCGCACCTCGGCGGCGGTCTGGCACACGGCCAGGATCGGCAGCCGGAAGAGCGTCACCCGATCCGGCTCGACCATGCCGTGCGCCACGCCGCGCTCGGTGAGCGGCGTGCCCTCGTAGAGGCCGAGGAGGTCGTACATATCGTCGAGATCCACGCCGGCCAGCTGGGCACGCGTCGGGCGCTCGGCGACGAGGACCTCGACGTTCTCGAGCCAGCGCCGGACGCCGGGCGGTAGGCTATCCAAGGCCTCGCCGACGAGGCGATCGAAGCCGGCCCGGTCGAGCCACCCAGCCGTGTTGGCGTTTCGTCTGGCCATGGACCGGATTGTACCGCCGGCGACCATAAAGGCGCTGCCGCCTATAATCTCCGCTCATGCGCATCCAAACGAACGGCGCGGGCGACGGCGCGCCCGGCGGTGAGCTTATCGCACTGCGCGGCGTGGTCAAGGCGTTCCAGACCACCGCGGGCGAGTTCCTCGCCCTGCGCGGCATCGACTTCATCGTAGGCCCTGGTGAGTTCGTTGCCGTCATCGGCAAGTCGGGCAGCGGCAAGTCAACGCTCATCAACATGGTTGCCGGCATCGACCATCCTACCAGCGGTGAGGTCGTCGTGGCAGGAACAGCTGTCCACCGCCTGGGAGAGGGTCCCCTGGCCACGTGGCGGGGTCAGGCTGTGGGCATCGTGTTCCAGTTCTTCCAGCTGCTGCCCACGCTGACGGTCGTCGAGAACGTCATGCTGCCCATGGACTTCGGCGACCGCTGGCCGATGCGCGAGCGCGCCCCGCGCGCGCTGGCGCTGCTCGAACGCGTCGGCCTGTTGCAGCACGCCGACAAGCTGCCGTCGGCGCTCTCGGGCGGCGAGCAGCAGCGCGCCGCCATCGCGCGCGCCCTGGCCAACGACCCGCCGATCATCCTGGCCGACGAGCCGACCGGCAACCTGGACTCCGCCACGGCCGACGCCGTCTTCGATCTGTTCGAGACGCTCGTCGAGGGCGGCAAGACGATCGTGTTCGTCACCCACGACGGCGACCTCGCGGCGCGCGCGAGCCGCATCATCGTGCTGGCCGACGGCCGGATCAAAGAGCAGCGCTACCGCGACGATGAGCCGGCCGCGGTGGCCATGAGCAGCGTTCCGCGCTGATCCAGGCCGGATCGTGTCGCCGCAAGGTGCTCTTAACGCGATGCGCCGCCGCCACGTGCTACGCTGCCCGTGCGCCGCCGAACTGCGGCCTCGAAGGTCTTGAGCATGCACCGACTGACAACGGGACGATCGGCGTGCGCCATCGGCCTGATGGTGACCCTCGTCGCCCAGGGCTGCCGCCAGCCCGACAGCGATGCCGATCCCACAGCGCTTCCGCCGGTGGCGGCATCGAGCGAGGTGGTCGCCGACGCCATCGTCGTGCCCGTTCGGCGTGCCGAGCTGGGTTTTCTGCGCGGCGGCCGCGTGGCACGCATCGCGGTAGCGGAAGGCGATCGCGTTGCATCGGGGCAGGAGCTGGTCAGGCTGGACGGCGCCGACGAGGCGGCTGCCGTGCTCCAAGCCACGGCCGACCTGGCGGCTGCCGAGGCCGAGCTGGCGGGCCTCGAGGCCGGCCCGTCCGCGGCCGAGCTCGCCGGGGCAGAGGCCGCGGTTGGGGCCGCGAGCGCGAACGCCCGAGCGGCGGGGAGCGCCGCGTCGGCTGCGCGGGCCGCGCTCGATCAGGTGGTCAACGGGGCCACCCGGCAGGATGCCGCGGTGGCCCGCCGGAACATCCTCGCCGCGGAGAACGTGCTCTGGGGCGCGCAGGCGCGGCGGGATAGCATCTGTGGCGAGTCGGAGAAGGGCCATGTGCCACAGGCTGAGTGCGACGCGGCCGAGGCCGAGATCGGCCGCCTGTACGAGGAGCTGCAGGTGGCCAAGCTGCGGCTCGACCAGCTGCTGATCGGCGCTCGGCCGGAGGAGGTTGCCGGCGCGCGTGCCGGGGTCGGGCAGGCGGGCGGCAGCTACGAGGCCGCGCAGGCCGAGGTCCGCCGTGCCGAGGCGGAGCTTGATCGGGTGCGTGCGGGCGCCAGCGCATCGGCGCGGGCGGCGGCCAGCGCGCGCACGGATCAGGCGCGCGCGCGCCTCGAGTCGGCCATGGTGGCCATGGACCAGACCGTTTTGGGCGCGCCGTTTCCGGGCGTCGTCGTCAGCATCGACGCGCGCCCTGGCGAGCTGCTGCCGGCCGGCGCGATCGCCGTCCGCGTGGCCGACGCCTCGGCTTGGCACTTCGTCACCGACGACCTCACCGAGCTCAGCATCGTCGGCGTTGCCGAGGGCGATCCCGTGGACATCGCGGTCGATGCGCTCCCGGACGTGCCGATGGCAGGCCGCGTCGCCCGCGTCGGCGGCTTCGGCACGGACAGGCTGGGCGATGTGGTCTACGAGGTCGTGATCGTGCCGGAGGTGCACGAGCCGCGGTTGCGCTGGGGCATGACCGCGTCGGTCGTCATCGGCCGGCGGGATGGTTGAAGGGCGCGGCGGCAAGCCAGGCGCACGGATGCAAACACGGGGCGGGTGCGCGATCGCACACCCGCCCCGCCGGCGCAATCGCGCCTTCAAGGTCGTGCTGGCCAAATTCTCCAATGCGGCGCATTCGCCGGAGCGCTGGCCCGGTTGCCGGTAGGCGCGGCGCTCGGCAATGAAGACGCCGCCGGTCGCGGGAGGATACGACGAAGGACGGGCGCCGGACCGAGCGCCTGCTGGCACGCGTTACAGCCCACATAAGCGGCGTCCCTGGCAGGCGACTCGGGCAGTCGGTATCATCGAACGCCATGCACCGAGCGTAGAGAGCACGCTGACCCGACGTCACCTTGCCGTCCGGCCGTGCGTCAAATGGCTTGAAGGCGACGATGACGGCTCGATCGCGGAGGAGTTCATCATGCACCCAGTCGGTACGCCCTCGACCAGGCCGCAGGTTCCGGCGATGCCACGCTCGCGGGCGGCGGCCGCGAGCGCCCTGCTCGTCGCCGCGCTCGCCCTCGCGGCAGGCGCGCTCCCGTTGGCCGCGCGCGGCAGTGATCCTGGCGCCGCGCGGGCCGGATCCCTGGCGCAGGCGCCCTCGACGCTGTGCGTCGACGCCGTCCAGGACAGCAGCGTGTTCGAGGCGCAGCCCGACGTCCCGGGTGGCATCAGCCAGACGCTCACCGTGGGAACGCAGCTGCGGACGCGCTCGCATATGTACATGCTGTTCGACATCGCGGCGATCCCGTCCGACGCCACCGTGGTCGCGGCAACGCTCAGCGCGTACCTGGAGCAGCTCCAGTTCCAGGCGGCCTCGGTCATGGCCACGGAGCTCCTGGCCGCCGGCGACGATTGGGACGAGGCCTCCCTCACCTGGAACAACCAGCCGGGCACGGGAGCCTCCTTCGGCCTGCACTACGAAGACGACACCCCGGGCATCAAGACGTGGAACGCGCTCGGGCTCGTCGAGGCGTGGCGCGCGCAAGGCAACATGGGTCTGGTGCTCGAGGGCCGCACCAGCGTGGACGTGGGGCCGTTCCTGGCCACGTTTTCCGCGCGCGAGAGCACGGCCCATCCTGGCCCATCGCTGTGCGTCTCATGGCAGCTGCCCACGTTCACCCCCACCTCGACCATCACCCCGACCCTGACGTTGACGCCGACCGCGACTTCCCTCTACTCCCCAACGCCCAGCGCGACGTTCCGGCCGAACGCCACCATCACGCCCACGATCACCGCCACCGCCTCCCCGACCGCCACGGACGGCGGGAACGAGACCCCGACGGCCACCGCGACGCCCTCCGCGACGACCGAGCCGCCCCCCACGACCGGCATCCTGGTCACCGACCCGGGCGACGGCGAAGATGCGTCCTCCACGGACGGCCGCTGCGCGGACGCCGCCGGCGCGTGCACGCTGCGCGCCGCCGTGCAGCACGCGGCGCGCCTTCCATTAGCCGCAATGGTGCAGATCCGCTTTGCTCGCCCCATGCGCATCGACGTCCCGCACGGTCGGCCGCTCCCGCCGCTCGATCGCGATGGCCTGGCCGTGCGCGGTATCGACGACCCGCCGGCCGTCGGGCTGGCCGCCTGGCTCTTCCGCGGCCTTCGATCGGGGAGCCAGGGCCAAGCGCCACAGCGCGTCGCTATCAGCGGGATCGCGGCCGGCCGCCCATCCGTCGATCCCGGGCTGCGCATCGCGGGCGACGGCGTCCAGGTGCAGGGGCTCGACCTCTCTGGGTTCTCCGCGGGCATCCTCCTGGCAAGTGGCGCGCAGGGCGCGCTGATCGGCTCGGACCTGGACGGACGCACGGACCCAGAGGAGGGCAACCGGCTGGCGGGCAACCGCGACGGGCTGCGGATCGACAAGGGGAGCACCGGGCACGTGATCCGCTTCAACGCCATGGTCGCCAACATCCGCCACGGGATCGCCGTGGCCGAGACGTCCGCGACGGGCAACCACCTCACGCGCAACCACATCACGCGCAACGGCCGCGCCGCCATCGCCGTCGACCGGGGTGGAGCGCAGGTGCCGCGGCCGGCGATCGTCCTCGTCGACCCGCGCACCGGCACCGTGCAGGGCACGGGCTGCGCGGGCTGCGTGATCGAGCTTTTCGCGGACGATGCCGAGCAGGCGGCCCGCTACGTGGACGGTGGGACGGTCGGCGTGCAGCAGGACGGAACGTGGGCGCTGAGCGGCCTCGCGCTGGCGGCCGCGGACGGCAACCTGACGGCATCCGCCATGCGCGCGGAGCGCGCAGGCCCGTCGACGTCCCGGCTCTCCGCGCCCGTCCCGCGCGACGCCAGCGATCGCTGGCGCCTGGTCGAGGTGCCGCCGGCGCACCCGCGCGCCATGATCGGGCGGCGCATCCGCCGCGCGTATCGCCTGGTCGACGCGATGGGCCGACCGGTCCCGGAAGCGCTGCTCAGCTTCAGGCCGTACGACGACGTGCTTCGCTTCGAGACGCTGCCGGGCGGGCTGGTCGAGGTCGTCATCCCGACGGCGCTTGCCTTGGACCTGTGGCGCGGGCAGCTTCACATAACTCTGGAGGCCGTCGAGCAGCGCACGGGCGCGCGCCACGCCGTCGATTGGCTCCCGCGCATGGGCGCCGCGCTCGAGCTGCCCATGGGCGACCCGCTAATGCTGGACCTCAGCGACCTGTCGGAGGACGGCTTGGGCGCGCGCCTCCGGCGGTCGGGCGGGGCGGCCGGCGGGCGCGCGAGCGCCGCCAGCGCCGCGCTGCAGGAGGGCGACGCGGTGGCGGTAGGGTTCCTGGTCGCGCCGGCCGATGCGCGCGAAGGGCCGTACGCCTGGCAGGAGAACCTGGCCGCCGGCGGCGGGGTGTACCAGCTGGCCTCGGGCGGCGAGGCGCTCCAGGGCACGCTTGACATCCATGCCCCGGCCGCGGCCTTCGACAACGCCGGCCCGTCCAGCGCGTGCACCGGAGCCCCGGCGGGCGCGGTCATGGCCGGCTGGCGGCAGCAGGACATCTGCTGGGTGCCGCTGCCCGGCTCCAGCGCCGCACCGCCGGCCGCGGGCGACGCCACGTTTGCCGTGATGGCGCCGGTGGACGTGCCGCCAGCCGGCGCGCTTGGCGCAACGAGCGCCTTCACGCTCTACACCGTGGGCCACGACACGACGCCGCCGGTCATCCTGTCGCAGCTCGCCTCGGGCGCGGCCATCGCCGCCCTGCCGTCGGTGCTGGCCAGCGCCGTCGACGACGCGGCCGGCGTCCGCGCGTCGACCGGCATCTCCGTGACGCTGGGCGGCGTGCCGGTCCCGGTGACCTACGACGCCGCCTCGCGCGAGATCCGGGTGCTGGACGCGGCCCGCGGGCTGCCCAGCACGCTGCCCGAGGGGGCGGCTGAGCTGGCGTTTGCGGTCGAGGACGGCTTCTGCAACCGCGCCACGCGCACGGTGGCCCTTACGATCGTTCGCACGGTGCCGGCGACCATCTTCCTGCCGCGCGGGGAGCGGGGTCGGTGAGGGTGGGCTTCAGCTGGAGAGGCGCCCGCGCAGGCCCTCGCCCAGGAGCATGAACGCGAGGACCGCCACGAAGAACGCCCCGCCGCCCCAAACGGCCAGCCAGGGCGTCTGGTAGAAGTTCTGCCAGCCGCCCGAGAGCATCTGCGCGAGGTCGGGCTGACCCGCGATCATGACCTGCCACGCGCCGCTGGAGTCGCCGCGCGCCACGGACCGCGTCGCGCCGCCGCCGAGCAGGAAGCCCAGGAAGCCCAGCTCGCCGAGCGCGAGGAGCGATGCGCCGATCTCGAAGGCGAGGCGCATGGGCAGGAGCGCGACGAGCATGGGCACGACATGGCGCCGCACGATCGCGGCCTCGCCTGCGCCGCTCGCGCGCGCGGCCTCGATGAACGCCTGGTTGCGGATGCCCGCCACGATCCCGGCGACGATCAGCGCTGTCGAGGCCCAGCCGGTGAGGCTGAGCGCGGCCACGAAGTGGACCATGCCGTACGAGCCGCCCAGGGCGTAGAGCACGCCCACGGCGACCATGAGCAGCGGCACGGCGGCGGCGGCCTGAAGCACGCCCCCGACGAGCCGCCCGGCACGCCCGCGAAGCCAGCCTGCGGAAGCGCCGACGACGATGCCGAGCATCAGCCGCACGGTCGCCGCGCTGGCCGCCATGATCAGCGTGGGACGAAAGGCTCCAAGGAGCCGGCTGAGGATGTCGCGGCCGTCGTAGTCCGTGCCGAGCGGATAGCCCTGGACGTCGAACGGGGCAAACGGCGCGGTCCGCCAGGTGCCCGCCTCGTCGCGCAGGATGCGCACGTAGGCTTCGGGGTCGAGCGGGGCGAGCGCCGGCCCAAAGACGGCGAGCGCAACGACGACGCTGGTCAGGGCCATGCCCGCTGCGAGCGTGGCGTTGGACGGACCCTCAAGCGCGCGGCGCAAGAACCGGTGGGCCAAAGGGCGGCTCATCGGTCGCCCACGCGCCAGCCATCGCGCTGTCGGGGATCGAGGCGCCATGCGGCGACCTCTGCAAACAGCGCTGCGCCAAAGTACAGGAGGGTCCAGGTCGCCATGAGCGCCGCGACCGTCGGGGGGTGGAACAACGCGAGGCTGGGCGGTCGCCCGTCGATGCGCGGCGCTACGGAGCGGGCCAGAGCAAGGCCGATTCCAGGCCAGTTGAACAGGAGCTCGACGACGATGGCGCTGCTGATCAGGTAGCGCAGCGAGGCCGCCACGGCCGCCACATGGATCGGCGCGATGTTGGCCATGGCGTGGCGCAGGACGCGCCACCTTGCCCCGCCTTTGGCCCGCGCCAGGCGCAGGTACTCGCGGCCGAGCTCGCTCGCCAGCAGCTCCGCTGTGAGCTGTGCGAGCTCCGCCGCCGGCCGGATGGCCAGCGCAAGGGCGGGGAGGACGAGGTGGCGGTCGAGCCCGTAGCCGCTGGCTGGAAGGAGCCAGGCGTCGCTGCCGGCAAACGTGGCCATGGCGCGAGAGCCGCGGATGCCCAGGATGCCAAAGTAGAACGCGGGCATGGCAAACCCGACGGCGGCCACGGCGGTCATCGCGCCGTGCACGCGCCCAGAGCGAAGGTCGACGCCGAGGACGCCGAACAGCGCGCCGAGCGGGACGGCGACGCCGAGCGACGCGGCGAGGAGGATGAGGGTGGGACCCAGGTGGCGCACGAGCATGGCCGCCAGGCCCTGACGCGCCGTACCGGGCACCACGACCGGATCGCCGCCGGCCACGGCCGCCACATGAGCGAACCATTCCCGGAAAGCCGGGGGACGTTCAGGCGCGTCGCTCACGGGCGCTGAATCCGCCTGCCCCAACGCCTGGCCGTGGTCCTGTCGGTCGTCTGCGCTGGCGGCTACGGCAAACGCCAGCGCGTGGACGATGAGCACCGTGACCGCCATTCGTAGGACGCGCGACGCAATGATGCCCAGGATGGCCCGCTCCTCGGGGTGGCGTGCGCGATGGCCGCGCTCCGGGTGCGTTTACTGCACATCGGGGCGGCTGGTTCAACTCATCCTGTTCACCACCCGCGCCGAAGTGCGATCGTGGTCAGCCCGTGGTACGCGCTGAACGCGATCGCGTGCTCGCGCGAGATGGCGCGGACACCGCGGGCAGCAATGGGTTCGAGCAGGGCCAGGACGCGCAGCCCCCTTGGGCGGGATACGTCCACCAAGCCGACGCGCTCGTTGGCGGCCACGTACAAGTAGCCGTCGCCGAGGTCGGCGTCGCTGATCCACCCGATCCGGCGATCACCCAATTCGACACTCAGATTGCTATCAATGGCCAGGGGCGCCTCCGGACGCGCCAGCGCATAGCGCTCGATGTCGTTGTTGTGGATCGAGGTCACAAGCTGCGCTCTACGCGCGTCCACGCGCACGCGGCGTCGTTCCGCCCCGACGAACTGGATGGAGACCGGCTCCAAAGGTGACTCGCCGCGGAGGTCATAGACCATGAGGGCATCGGGGGAGACTTCGCGCGTGGACATGCCAGGGTAGTTGGGATCCGGCCAGACCTGCTCGCCGAGGGGACGGTGCGCGAACACGTAGGCGTAGCGTTCGTGCAGCGCGGCCGCGTCGACGTTGTGGACCCGGTCGAGCTTGCCGAGGACGACCGGGCGCACCGGGTCGCGCACGTCGATCGCATAGACGTCGCTGGTCTTCGTGTCGCGCCAGACGCCATCGGCCACACGCGGGATGGGGAGCGCGGCCGTCACCAACAGATGGTCCTCGGACGCGGCCAGCAGCCCGTATGCGCCCTCCGGCCCGCCCACCACCTTGACGCCCGCGTCAGTTGGGCGGCTCAGGTCCACGCGCCAGATGGAACCGTACCCGTTGAGCTCGCCGTATGCATCCGTCCCGGTGGCCGTGCCAACGTACGCCGTCGTTCCGACGACCACGACGCGCACGGCATCGGCGGGGCCGGTCGCGCCGCTGAGCGTGGGATGCTCCGGGTCAGCGAGGTCGAAGACCAGCACGCGCCGCGCGCCGGCCGCGACCAGGGCACGGGCGCCCTCCGAGCCCTCGGGGGGCGCGATGGCGACGTCACGCGGCACAAAGGACTCGTAGCTGCCGACAGCCCGAGGCGCCGAGGCGCCATCGACGGCGTAGGCCGTCATGCGGTAGGGCGTGGTCGCGTAGCAGCCAATGATGCGGTCGAAGCACGCTCCGGTTGCAAACAACGTCTCGTTTGCGAAGGCGAGATGTCGGACCGTCGGACCCAGCACTTGAGCGTCGATCAGGCGTGGCGCTACGGGGTCCTCGATGTCCAGCGTCAGCAGGCGACCGGGTGGATGGTGGATGACGAAGAGCCGATCGCCAGCGACCACCGCATCTGCCGACCACCAGAAACCAGTCTCAAGCACCGTGCCGTTGTACCACATCAACGGGCCCGAATCGAAGGACGGCCCGGGAGCCTCGAACGTGTTGGCCACACGCGGGAGGGACGGGTCGCCCACATCGACGGTCACGACGTCGCCCCGGCGTGTGACCAGGTACACAAACGAGGCTTCCCCACCCGCTGCAATGCGAACGATGGGGTTGTCTTCTGCCGCGATGGATGCTGGCAGCGCCAGCGTTCCGGCTGCGACCGGCCACCCGGCCTCGATGGCATAGCTGCTGAGCGCAAACTGGTTGCCCGCCAAGGTGGTGACGAACAGATGCGGCGTGCCGTCAACGTGGGCGACGGCCACGTCCGTGGGCGCGCCCTCGAGCGGGACGACGCCATGCCGGCTCAGGCCACGCGACCGCCTGATGTCCACCACGTGGAGCCCAGCCGGATCGTCGAGAGCCTCACTGATGACGTAGGCCATACCGTTCAGGACGGCGAGCCGCCGGCCGTCTGTGATGGCAAGGCTGGTCCCGACGCGGCGTGGCTGCCGATCGGGCTGCCCGACGTCGACAGCGGTAAGCACCGGTGCGCTTGACCACGGTTGAAAGCCCTGGGCGAGGACGACGACGAGATCGGTGCTGGAATCGATGCCCATATCCCTCGGGCTGTAGCCCGCAGCGCGGTGTGCGGCCACGTCCGTGCTGCGCCGCTCGCTGCCAATGCGCGTCGGATCCGAAACGTCCAGCAGCGCGTGAGAGCCGCCGCTCTCCACGACGACGTCGCTGCCGCTGTTGGCAAAGACCATGGGGCCCAACAACGCCCCGCCCAGATGGTCTGCGATCTCCAACCGGTATGGCCGCGCTGACGCGACACCCGTGATGGCCGCAACCGTCAGGCCGCCGGCGCCAGCGATGACCGCCCAGCGACGCAGCACGGGCGATCGATAACGCGCATCGGCCGCCTTGGCGAGCCTTGGCAGGAGGATCGGCCGGACATCGGCGGCCGTTGGTCGATCGACGGCCTCCTTTCCGACGTACCGCCGGTAGCCGGCGAGCGACTGGCGCACGGCGAGCAGTATAAGCGCCGGAGGAAGCCATCCGCCGCCGATGAGCCACGCCATCCAAGGCGCTTCGAGGGTGGGCCACGGTGCGGCGCCCAGCGCGGTGGCTGTGAAGAGGAGGATTGCCAGGATGAGCATGATGCCAACCACGAGCAGGCTCGTTGGGCCGGCGACATCGACCTCACGTAGCGAGCGTGCGTTGGCCGCTCGTCCGAACGCCAGGGCGTAGGCCGCCAGGGGCGCCAAGCATACGGCGCTCATCAGCACCAACGCGGAGGATGAAACCAGCGACGTAAAGAGCGGCCCGGAGCCGCCGGCAGTGATCTCCGAGAGGGTTCGAGAGGTGAGCCGAGGATCGGCCAACCAGGTAGTTGCCAGCAAGGCCGCGACCACCAGCACCGCGGCAAGGCCGAGCGCAAACCGGATGCGGAAGCGCTGGGACCGCCTTGGCGGAAGGGCCATCGCGAACGGCTCGCTGGCTCCCCGCATCTCGCCGCCGCCAAAGCGCGACCCGCAGTAGGCGGCAAAGAACGCACCGATCATCGGTGACGTGGTTTCGACGATGGCCACGAGGAACTCCAGCTCGGACACGATCGACGCGATGCCCCCTGCGCCGCTCCTGAGCAGTTCCAGGCCCAGCAACAGCGTGCCGAGCCGCAGCCCGATCAGCAGGCTGCCCACCGCCAGCACCTCTCGCCCGTGCATGCGCCACGCTGTGCGCACCAGTTCAGCTTCGATCCGGCGGTCCAACCCAACGTCGGTCATCGAGGCCGCGTCTGGACCCCTGAATGGCCCCGGCGCGGCGCTCTCTCGCTCGATCATCGAAATCCCTCCGGGCGCCGTTCGTCCCGCGCCCCGACCAGTCTGCCTTGCGCTTTGGGCGCCGCCCGGCGCTCCGCCGATGCCACCAGCTCAACGAATACGTCCTCCAGCCCAAGCGGGAACACGTCCAGCCGCGCTCCCATCCGATCGGCAAGCGCCTTCAGCCCTGCGTCGCTGACACCAAGGACAACCGCCGTCGCCACTAGCCCCGTGACCTCCATGATCAGGGCCCCGGGGAGAGACAAGTCGGGCTGCGGCACGTGATCGAACACAAGCTGTACCCGGCGGACGGATGCGCTGAGCGCGTCCAGCGGCCCCGCTGCCAGCATGGACCCGGCGTGCATGATCCCTACATGATCGGCCAGCCGCTCAAGGTCGCTGATGAGGTGCGTGCTGTAGAGCACCGTCGGCGATGGCTCAGCGGCCAGCACGTCGACGAGGGCGTCCAAGAGCCCGCGGCGCGCGATCGGGTCGAGGTTGGCCGCGGGCTCGTCCAGGATGAGGACGTCTGGACGCGCGGCGAGGGCCAGCACCACCGCCAATCGGCGCCGTTGGCCTCCAGACAGCCTGCCTACCGGCCGCTCCATGGCCGTGGTCAGCTCAAATCCGTCCACCAGGCGGAAGGCATAGCGGTCGTCCCAGCGGGGGTAGAAGGCCGCGCTGTGCACGCACAGCTCGTTGCCGGACATCCAATCGTACGCCTGCCAATCCTGGAGCACCGCCGCAACCCGCGAGCGCTCGAGCGGCGTGGCCGACCACATGTCCAAACCAAGCACTAGGGCGTTGCCTTCGTCAGCGTGCAGAAGCCCCAAGAGCAGCTTGATGGCGGTCGTCTTTCCGGCGCCGTTGCGGCCGATGAGGCCGTAGACGCTACCTTCCGGTACCGCTAGGTCCAGACCGTCAAGCGCCGCTTCGTCGCCAAACGCCTTGCACAGCCCGCGCGCTTCAATTGCCATCGCCGGCATGCTCCACCTCCTCGAGTGCACGGCTGCTGTTGTGGCCGCCGTGGTCGTTGGCGTTCTCCCCCTGTCTACGTTCCCTGTCAGGAACCGTAGACAGCGCCTCCGCCATCCAACGTTGTACTGTTGCCAACGGCACGCCCAGCTGCACCGCATCCATGGCCAGCCGCTCAGCCATCCGCCGCAGGTCCGCTCGGGCCTCGGCAACGGACACCTGCTCAGCGGTGGCGGCGACGAACACGCCACGCCCCTGTTGGCGTTCCAGGATGCCGCCATGTTCGAGCTCGCTGTATGCGTGCACGATCGTCGTCGGGTTGACGCGCAGGGTCTTGGCCAAGTCGCGGATCGAAGGGAGTTGGTCGCCCGGCTTCAGGACGCCCGTTGCCGTGTACGCGCGCACTTGGTCCATGATCTGGCGGTAGATGGGAACGCCGCCCGAGGGGTCGAGTAGGAGTGGGGGGAGCTTTCTCGCCATGGCTACTGTATGATAACAGCCATACAGTTGGACGGCAAGTCGTGCCACGGGAAGGGGGTTGGCGCCGCGTTTGCGACACGCTGGGTGGGCGTTAACGACAAACGCCGCCCGGCTAGGGGCGGCGTGTCGAAGGGAAAGAAAAACGGGTCCGAGGCGATGACCTACTCTCCCACGGGGTCGCCCCCGCAGTACCATCGGCGCTGGCAAGCTTAACGACTGGGTTCGGGATGGGACCAGGTGTGACCTTGCCGCTGGGATCACCATCGGACCCGTGATTCACAACGTAGGATGCGCGGTAAGGCGCGGTGCCGTTGGGCACGGGTGCTATGGGGCGCGGGGCGGCCTGGGGTCGCGGCGCGCGTTGTGGGCAGCGCGCGGGCCTCCGGGTGGAGGCGCGCGGCGTGGATGACGCCCTAAGAGTTGAACAGGAGGCCGATTGGACCCGGTCGCGTGACGAATGGGAAAGCCCTCGCGCGTTAGTAGCAGTCAGCTGAAGGCCTTGCAGCCCTTACACCTCTGCCCTATCAAACTGGTGGTCTACCAGCGCGCTTACCCGGTTGTCCCGGTGGGTGATCTCATCTTGGAGACGGCTTCCCACTTAGATGCTTTCAGCGGTTATCCGTTCCCGACTTGGCTACCCGGCGATGCAGCTGGCGCTACAACCGGCCCACCAGTGGTCGGTCCACCCCGGTCCTCTCGTACTAGGGGCAGCTCTCCTCAAATCACCTACGCCCACAGCGGATAGAGACCGAACTGTCTCACGACGTTCTGAACCCAGCTCGCGTGCCCCTTTAATTGGCGAACAGCCAAACCCTTGGGACCTGCTTCAGCCCCAGGATGGGACGAGCCGACATCGAGGTGCCGAGCCATGCCGTCGCTGTGAGCGCTTGGGCATGACTAGCCTGTTATCCCCGGGGTAGCTTTTATCCGTTAAGCCACGGCCCTTCCACCCGGTACCGTGGGATCACTAAGCCCTGCTTTCGCAACTGCTCGACCTGTCCGTCTCGCAGTAAAGCCACCTTTTGCCTTTGCACTCGACGGCCGGTTTCCATTCGGCCTGAGGTGACCTTTGGGCGCCTCCGTTACCTTTTCGGAGGCGACCGCCCCAGTCAAACTACCCACCAGCCACGGTCCGGGCCCCGGATTCACGGGTGCCCGTTAGAGCCTCGACTGCACAAGGGTGGTATTTCAACGTTGGCTCCACCGATCCTAGCGGACCGGCTTCATAGCCTCCCACCTATCCTACACATCTGCAGCCCAGACTCAATGGCAAGCTGTAGTAAAGCTCCACGGGGTCTTTTTGTCCTGCTGCGGGTACTGCGCATCTTCACGCAGATTTCAATTTCGCCGAGTCCCTCGTTGAGACAGTGCCCAGATCGTTACGCCTTTCGTGCGGGTCGGAACTTACCCGACAAGGAATTTCGCTACCTTAGGACGGTTATAGTTACCGCCGCCGTTCACCCGGGCTTCGGTTCACTGCTTCGCTTGCGCTGACAGATCCCCTTAACCTTCGGGCACTGGGCAGGCGTCAGCCCCTATACGTCCGCTTACGCGTTCGCAGAGACCTGTGTTTTTGGTAAACAGTCGCCTGGGCCGTTTCTCTGCGACCCCCATGCCCTCCACCCGCGAG
>Ga0326597_10000300_pt1:25000-93199 | contig 93199 bp, 63 predicted proteins | sample RVTome_12_FD_203789 | JGI IMG/M metagenome (GOLD analysis project Ga0326597, IMG submission 203789) | Soil microbial communities from uranium-contaminated site in the Upper Colorado River Basin, Wyoming, United States - RVT100D185 | ecosystem: Environmental > Terrestrial > Soil >...
GGTACGACGCGAACGGCATGCCCTCGCAGGCCGTCGGCCACCTGCTCGCCGCCGGCGCGTTTGACGCGGCCGCCGACCTCATCGAGGCCACGGCCGAGGCCACGTGGACGCGCGGGCGCTACGCGACGTTGCTCGACCGAATCGACGCGCTGCCGCAGCCCGTCGTCGCCGCGCGCCCGCGGCTGCTGCTCCACCGCGCCTTGGCGCTCGTCCTCGGCGGGCAGGCGCTCGACGGCGTCGAGCCGGCGCTCGCCGCCGCGCTAGCGACGCCGGAGGGCAGCAGCAGCAGCGCGCTCCAATCCCGGGCGGCGGTCGTTCGCTCTGCGCTTGCAGGCGTGCGCGGCGACTCGGATGCCGCCATCCGCTGGGGCTCCGAAGCGCTCGCGTCGCTGCCGCCCGACGACCTCGTGTGGCGCGGCATCGCGCAGATCGACGTCGGCCTGGCGAATGCGGCGCGGGCCGAGTTCGGGGCGGCAGCACGGGCCTTCGAGGCCGCCCGAGCCCTCGGCGAGGCGGCCAGCAGCCCGTATGCCACGTTCACGGCCACCGTCAACCTGGCGCGTGCCCGCGACATGGATGGTCGCCTCCACGAGGCCGTCCGGACGTACCGCGCTGCGATCGACCTGGCCGAGCGCTCGAACCTCGGGCGGGTGCCGCTCATCGGGCTCGCGCACGTGGGCCATGGCGACGTGCTCCGCGAGTGGGATGACTTGTCCGCGTCGGAGGCCGAGATGCGCGAGGGCATCCGGCTGGCGACCATCGGGCCGCGCGTCCACGTCCGATCGGCGGTGGCCGGGTGGCTCGCCCTCGTCCGGCTCCTGTGGACCGTCCGGCGGCTGGACGAGGCCGACGAGGCGCTGGCCGCGGCCGACGACGTGCTGCGGCGCCATGGGCGCGACGAGTTTGCCCCGCACGTCGCCTTGCGCGCGGCGCGCCTGGCGCTGCACAAGGGCGACCTGGTCCAGGCGGGCCGGTTCGCGGCCGCCATGGCCGCCGAGGCCAACCCGCTCGGGATCGGTGGGCTGAGCGGCGGACCGGCCTCGCGCGCCCAGCGCCGCGACCAGGCCTTGCTCGTCGCCCGGTTGCGGCTTGCCCTGGGCGATGCCCAAACGGCGTCGCGCTGGCTCGAGTCGTTGGCCGTCGCGGACGATGCCTCGCCGGAGCCCGCGCTGCGCTCGATGATCGAGACGCAGGCCATGCTGGCGGTGGCCCGCGATCGTCAAGGCGATCGTGCCGGGGCGCTCGGGGCGCTCCAGCGCGCGGTCGCCGCGGCCGAGCCGGAGGGCTACGTGCGCACGTTTGCCGACCACGGCGCCCCGATGGCCGCCCTGCTCACGGCGCTCCGCGCGTCCAGCTCCGAACGCTTCGCAGCGCCGCCATCCGCCGTCTACCTGGCCGCGCTGGTCGCCGCCGCCGACGCCACCGTCGGCGAGATCGCCATCGCCGAGGCGGCCGCCGCCGGCCGATCTGGTCTCCCGGCGCGCACGGTCAAGGCGTTGGATGCATTTGAGGCGGCCGACCGCTCCAGCGCGGACGGCTCCACGGTGGGCGCTGGGGACGGGGTCACGGCGCCCGTGGAGGCGCTCAGCGCGCGCGAGCGTGAGGTGCTCGACCTCATCGCGGCGGGCGCGAGCAACCAGGAGATCGCCCAGGAGCTGGTCGTCGCGCTCAGCACCGTCAAGACGCACATCAACCATATATACGGAAAGCTCGGCGTGCGAAGCCGGACGCAGGCCGTGGCCCGCGGGCGCGCGATCGGCCTCGTCGGCTGAAGGGCGCCGCCTGACCGCATGTCACATCGCACCAAACGTCTCGCTCGGTGTATGGTGACCCGCACTGCTCGGTTGTGTACCGTCCAGTACTCTCTTGGAACGCTCTTGGATTATCCATCTCGCCCCGTGACCCGCACTGCTCGGTCTGTCGAAGTCCAGTACAGCTTTGGGTTACCGGTCACGCATACGTGGATAGGCCCCGCTTCGCATTGAAGAGCGGACCGTGGTGCGCTGCTGCGACGGCGATGCTCGTTCAATGTGCCCCGCTCGACCGCAGCTGGTGGCGGCCCTCCGCTGCGACAGGACGGCACTGCGACGGCGGCCCGGAGATCCAGAAAAGGGAACGCAGCGGGCACGTCCAGCCGGCGTGAAGGCGTCCGGTAACCCAAACCTTAAACCAGCCGGCAGCCACGTTTTGGCCAAGCTCGCGAGCCTCATTCGCGACATGACGTTTGAAGGACCCCACAGGACCCCCACGCTCGCTCGCCGTGTCACGCAGTTCGCTCGCCACCTCCCTTGATCTCCACCCGCGATTCAACCCTTTGGCCGACGCGCCAGGCTCCTCGCTCCCGTATCCTGTCCCATGCACCGCCGCGGCAACACCGCAACACCAACGAACCGTAATAGTGGCCGCGAGCCCGAAAACAGGAGGTGGCACGGTGTTCAACTGGTCCGAGCTCGATGTCCAACGCGTCCGATTCGACGAGCTTCGCCGCGAGGCAAGCCATTACGCCCGCGTGCGCCGCATGCTGAGCGACCGCGACGAGCTGGCAAGCCCGCGCACGCTCCTCGGCCTGCGCCTCGGCCGCGGCGCGCGCCGCGCGGAGAGCGCGCGGTGACCCCGCCCGCCCTACGCGACCCGCGCCCAGCAGCCTGAGCGCCCCGGATACCCATCCGGGGCGCTCTTGCGTTCTGCGCCCGGCCGCCCGATGCCCGGCTCGCTCGACTCGCCACGACCCACCGCCCGCTACCTCCATCTCCACCTGGGCTCAACCTTTTGACCGATGCCGAGCCGGCGCCCGAATGCTATCCTCTCGGAGCAACCGATCGCCTTCACGGCGATGCCTGACCTGACTTGGATCACAGACGGGGCGGCCTCCTTTGGGCCGCCCCGTCTGCGTCTTCAAGGCACGTTTGCGGCCGGTGGACGGCGATGCTACAAGGAACCCAAAGCAAGCCGCTCGGAGGTTCGCAATGGTTCGTCGCCGCTGGCGATCGGTTCGCAGCATCCGCCGTCGATGGCTCGTCTTCGGTGCGTTGGCCACCGTGCTGCTCGCGCTGGGCAGCGCCGGGCTTGCGCTCTGGATCGGAGCACGGCAGATCGGCCCGCTGCCAGCGACCGCGTTGGCGCCTCCGGCCCGCTTCTGAGCGGGCGCGCCGCCGCGTTGCCGCCCGAGATGCGCGCGGGCAGCGGTCGCGCCGCGCCGCCCGGACGCCGGCGGGTGACCAACGGGCGCGCCCCGTTGCGCGGGAGCGCGCTCGCCGCGGGCGCGTTGGCCCTGGCGCTGGCCAGCGCCACGCCGGCGCGTGGAGTGCTGGGGGCAAGCATCCACCTGCCGGCGCTGCTGAGCGGCGCCCAGCTCCCGGCGCCCCCGCTCGAGGCCCGCCTTCTCCAGGCCGCCTCGATCGCGGACCCTTCCCGCTGGTTTCCGGCCTACGGCGACAGCGCGCCCTCTCGCGCGGCGGCGTTGGTCAACGTCGAGGCGGCGTGCCACGACGCCCCGCCGCTGGACGCCGTGTTCGGCTTGAATACCCAGGCCGTGGCCTGCCGCGTCTGGGTGGCCAACGCGCTCGGCAACTGGCACGCCGTGCGCCACGTGGGTGGCCAGGCGCCAGCGCGCGGTGACCGCGACGTGCAGTGGGCCGCCGCGTACTTGGACCTCGCGCTGGAGGGGCATGCCCGGCTCGCGTACGCGAAGGGCGAGGGCCCGGACGCAACCGGCGGGCTGCGCGACACGCTCGGCGCCGTCTGGCAGAACACGGCGCGCCTGGTCGACGTCATCGTGGTCGCCGACGACCTAGCGCGCGCGGGCGCGCTCTCGCCGGACGTTGATGCGCGCGTGTCCGAGGTCGCGTCCGCCGTCGTTCGCGCGTGGCGTTCGGCGTGGTGGGAGGCCGGCACCACCCCCGGCACCGGCCTCCGGCTGACCACGCGGACCGCCGACCAGGCGCCGGCGCGGTCGCTGGCAGGCGCGCCGGTTGCGTTCACCACGCCCTTCGCGTTTGCGTGGGACGCGGATCGCGGCAACACGCCGGCCGAGGAGATGGCGTGGATGGCCGCGGGCGTGCTCCTGGCATCGCGGTGGCTGGAGGGTGCCCTCCCGCCCGACGAACACGCCCAGCTGGCGGCCGCGGGTGCGCACTACGCGGCGTTCGCGCTCTCCGCCGGACGGCGCGACCCGCGCACCGGTGCCCGCGTCTGGACCCTGGGCCGGGAGGCATCGGGGGGCGCCTACGGCCAGAACGCGCTCTGGTTGGAGAACCACCAGCCCGACGTTCCATCCATCCCGTACCTGGGCGTCACCTGGTTCTACCTGGCCGTCGCCGAGCTGGCGTGGCCCGAAGGCCGGCCGCGGCCCTGGCAGCCGGACGGCCCGGTCGACCCGTGGCCAGCGATGCGCGACGGCGCCCTTGCCACCATCCGTGCGCCGGACGGCCGGCTGCTCTTGGACATCGCCGCCAGCCGGCCCGTGGACTATGCCATGGCGCCTTTCCCTGCGTGGACCATGCCCTGCGGCACGCACCGCGCGGGCGCCCTCTACGTGGCAACCGGCCTCGAAGCCCCTGTCGGCCCGCGGTTCGTGAACGAGATCGGCGAGCCGGCCGGCGTCGCGCTGCTGGCGGCCGCCGTCCCCATCGCCAAGGCGGCCGAGGCGCGGGGCGACCAGGCGGCGGCTGCGCGCTGGAGCGCCCTGGCGCATCGCGCGCTAGACGACATGGACGACGAGCCGGTCTCGCTGGCCGGCCTTGGCTGCAAGGTCTCTCCTTGGACGGCCGCCAACCCGCTCAACCATCGCGCGTCGATCGCCTCTCAGCTCGCCAGCCTCTGGCGCGTGGCGAGTGATCGAACGGTGCTCGGCCCGGGCACCGGCGACCGGCTCTCACGGCGGCACGACGTCCGATGAGCTCCGCTGCCGCCACCGTCGCGGCCCGCGTCGAGCGCTTGCGGGCGCGGCTGTCGCGCGGCGCGCCGGGCAGCGCGGTGCAGTGGTCCATGGCCCCCGGCCATCGCCCGCCACCCGAGCAGGCGGCAGCCCGCGCCGCGACGGGCCGGCCCTGCGCGGCGCTCGTCCTCCTCTACCCGTGGGCCGACGAGGTGGCCACGGTGCTCACCGTGCGCGCGGCCGGCTTGCGCGAGCATGCGGGCCAGGTCTCGTTCCCGGGCGGCAGCATCGAGCCGGGCGAGAGCGCACAGGAAGCGGCTGTGCGCGAGGCGGAAGAGGAGCTGGCGGTGCCGCGCGAGGCGCTCGAGGTGGTGGGCGTGCTCAGCCCGCTGTGGATCCCGCCGAGCAACTTCACGGTCCAACCGATCGTCGCGGCTGCCATGGAGCGTCCGAGCTTCGTGCCCGCCCCGGACGAGGTGGCGCACGTCCTCGATGTGCCGCTGGAACGACTGGCGCGACCCGAGACGAGGTGCGTCGAGGAGTGGCTCGTGAGCGGCGCGCCGAGCACAATCCCGCACTTCCGGCTGGGCGAGCACGTGGTGTGGGGCGCCACGGCGATGATCCTGGCCGAGCTGCTCGTCGCCTGGCGCGAGGCGCAAGATGGACCAGAGGCGACCAGACGCTCGTGAGCCTGCCGCCCGCCCTGCCCGGCCCCCCGCAACGCCTGCCGCCATCCGTCGACGACCGGTGGCGCCTCTTCCTGGCCGTCGACTTCGACGCGTCGGCCCGCGACGCTCTGGCCAAAGCGCTTGCCGGCGAGTCGCTGCCCGGGCGCGCCGTGCCGCCCGCGAGCTGGCACGTGACGCTGGCGCGGTTCCGCGACGCGGTGGATGTGCGCGAGGGCATCGATCGCCTCAACGCGCGCGGTGCACCCGAGATCGCGCTGGCAGTTGGCGAGGTCGTGCTCTTCCGCAGCCACCTGGAGCCGACCGGTGCGCGCTACGAGCGGATCCGCGGCTACGCGCTGGGCGAGAGGGTGCGCCGATGGTAAGGCAACCGCCCAGCATCTACGTCGCAACCTGGGTTCGCGGGAGCATCGACGCGTCGTCTCGGCACTTCCTTGGGCCATCACGCAGCGTCAACGACCTACCTCTCTTGGTGCTCGGTGACCCGCCCTGTTCGGTTTGGCGGCGTCCAGTACGATTTGGGTTACCGGTCATGCATTCGCCGATGGGCCCCGCTTCGCAGTGAGGAGCGGGCCGCGGCGCGCTCATGCTTCCTCGGCGCCGGGATGCTGCCGCGGCCGCAGTGGGTTAGACTGTGGCTCCCAGCGAGGCCGTTCGCCATGTCCACACCCGATCGCGTTCCTGCCGCCTCCCCCACGCCCGTCCGCCGCCTGGCCGTCCTGACCAGCGGCGGCGACGCGCCGGGGATGAACGCGGCCATCCGCGGCGTCGTCCGGCTGGGCCGGTCGCACGGCATGGAGGTCGTCGGCGTCGAGCGTGGGTTCAAGGGCCTGGTCCAGGCCGACTTCATCGCGCTCGGCCGCCGGGATGTGGGCGGCATCGTGCAGCGGGGCGGGACGCTGCTCGGCACGGGGCGGTTCCCCGAGTTCGCCGAGGAGGCCGTGCAGCGGCGGGCCGTCGCCGCGCTCGGCGCCGCGCGCGTGGACGCGCTGGTGGTGATCGGCGGCAACGGCAGCCAGGCTGGGGCGCATGCGCTACAGGGGCTGGGGTTCCCGGTCGTCGGCATCGCCTCGACGATCGACAACGACCTCTTGGGCACCGAGGTCACGCTGGGCTTTGCCACGGCCGTCGAGACGGTCGTCGAGGCCATCGACCGCTTGCGCGACACGGCCACGTCGCATCGCCGGATCTTCCTGGTCGAGGTGATGGGGCGCGACAGCGGCTTCATCGCCCTGCACGCCGCCATCGCGGGCGGGGCCGAGGTGTGCCTGATCCCGGAGCGGCCGGTCGACCTGGACGCGGTCATGCGCTTGCTCGTGACCGCCTACGCGCTCAAGGACCACGCCATCGTCGTCGTCGCGGAAGGCGCCAGCCCGAACCTGGTCCAGCTGGCCGCGCACTTCGAGGCCCGCGCCGCGGGCTGCGGCCTCGAGGACGTGGCCATCCGGACGACCGTCCTCGGCTACGTCCAGCGCGGCGGCCGGCCGTCCGCGACGGACCGCGTGTTGGCGGCGCGCCTAGCGCACGGCGCCCTGGATGCGCTGCTCGCCCGACGGTTCGGCGTGATGGTCGGCATGCGGGGCGGCGAGGTCGTGCTCGTCGACCTCGCCGACGTCGTCGGCGGCGTGAAGCTGCCGCCGGGCGACCTGCCCGGCCTGGCGGAGGTCCTGGCGCGCTAGAGAGGCCGTTGACGTCGCCAAGAGAGAGGAAGACATGCCACAGCACGCCGTCGAACTGGTTGCGTCGTTTGACACGCTCGGGCGCGGCGACGTGGCCCGAGTGGGCGGCAAGAACGCCTCGCTGGGCGAGATGGTCGTCAACCTCGGCGCGCGCGGCGTGCGGGTGCCGCCGGGGTTCGCCACGACGGCCGATGCCTATTGGCTGTTCCTGGACAGTAACGGTCTGCGCGAGGTCATCCAAGAGGCGCTGAGCGACCTCTCGGCGCAGCGCGCGTCGCTGTCGCAGGTAGGCGCGCGAGTGCGCCAGGCCATCCTCGCCGGCCGCTGGCCCGAGGACCTGGCCAGGGCGATCGGCGGGGCGTACGGCGTGCTCTGCGCCCGGATCGGCCGCACGGATGCGGACGTGGCGGTGCGCTCCAGCGCGACGGCCGAGGACCTCCCCGACGCGAGCTTTGCGGGCCAGCAGGAGAGCTTCCTGAACATCCGCGGCGAGGCGGCGCTGCTGGAGGCGTGCCGCCGCTGCTATGCCTCCCTGTTCACGGACCGGGCCATCAGCTACCGCACCGCGAAGGGCTTCGACCACCTGAAGGTGGCCCTCTCGATCGGCGTGCAGCAGATGGTGCGGTCGGACCGGGCTGGCGCCGGGGTGATGTTCTCGATCGACACCGAGACCGGCTTCGACAAGGTGGTGCTCATCAACGCCGCGTGGGGGTTGGGCGAAACCGTCGTCCAGGGCGCCGTGGATCCGGACGAGTACCAGGTCTTCAAGCCGCTGTTGTCGACGGCCGGCGCCGTGCCGATCCTCGAGAAGCGGCTGGGCGCCAAGGCCCACAAGATGATCTACGCCGGCCCGGGCGAAGGGCCCACCCGAACCACCCCGACATCCCGCAAGGAGCAGTCCAGCTATGTGCTGGCGGATGCGGAGGTCCTGGACCTGGCCCGCTGGGCCTGCCTCATCGAGGACCACTACGGCCTTCCGATGGACATCGAGTGGGCCAAGGATGGCGAGAGCGGTGAGATCTTCATCGTCCAGGCCCGCCCGGAGACGGTCCAATCCCGGCGAAGCGCCACCGCGCTCAACAGCTACCGCATCACATCGAAGGGCGCCGAGCTGGCCCGCGGCCTTGCGATCGGCGATGCCGTGGTCTCGGGCCGGGTGTGCCTGATCGCCGATCCCGCGGACATCGACCGCTTCGTCGAGGGCGCGATCCTCGTCACCACCTCGACCGACCCCGACTGGGTGCCCATCATGAAGCAGGCGGCTGCGATCGTCACTGACCGCGGCGGCCGCACCTCGCATGCGGCCATCGTCAGCCGCGAGCTGGGCCTGCCCGCCATCGTGGGCGCGGGCGACGCCACCGAGGTGCTGCACGCCGAGCAGGAGGTGACGGTGTCCTGCGCAGAAGGCGACCAGGGCTTTGTCTACGAGGGTCGGGCCGAGTACGAGGTCCAGGCGCTCGACGCGGAGGGCTTGCCCGCCACACGGACCAAGATCATGCTCAACCTGGCCAACCCGGCGACGGCGTTCCGCTGGTGGCGCCTGCCGGCCGACGGCGTCGGGCTGGCGCGCATGGAGTTCGTGGTGAGCAACCACATCCGGGTGCACCCGATGGCGCTCGTCCGGTACGACACGCTGAAGGATGAGGGCGCGCGCCAGGCGATCCACCAGCTGACGGCCGGCTACGCCGAGCGCACGGAGTACTTCGTGGACCGGCTCGCCCGCGGCCTATCGCGCATCGCGGCGGTCTTCCATCCCAAGCCGGTCATCATCCGGATGAGCGACTTCAAGACCAACGAGTACGCCAACCTCCTGGGCGGCGCGGCGTTCGAGCCGAAGGAAGAGAACCCGATGCTGGGGTTCCGCGGGGCCTCGCGCTACTACTCGCCGCAGTACCGAGAGGGTTTCGCGCTGGAATGCCGGGCGATCCGACGGATGCGCGAGGGCATGGGCTTCCGGAACGTGGTCGTGATGATCCCGTTCTGCCGATCCGTGCTGGAGGCCGACCGCGTGCTAGAGGCGATGGCGGAGAACGGGCTCGAGCGCGGCCGCGACGGCCTGGAAATCTACGTCATGTGCGAGATCCCCTCGAACGTGGTGCTGGCGGCGGACTTCGCCAAGCGCTTCGACGGCTTCTCGATCGGCAGCAACGACCTGACCCAGCTCACCCTGGGCGTGGACCGTGACTCCGCCGAGCTGGCCGAGTTGTTCGACGAGCAGGATCCGGCGGTGAAGTGGATGATCGCCCAAGTCTTGGTCGCCGCGCACGAGGTGCACGCCAAGGTCGGCATCTGCGGCGAAGCGCCGAGCAACCACCCGCAGTTCGCCCGCTTCCTGGTGGAGCGCGGCATCGATTCCATCTCCGTCAGCCCCGACAGCTTCGTCGCCGTCAAACGGGTGGTCGCCGAGGCCGAGGCGGAGCAAAGGGCGCGCTGACGTCGCACGGTGCCATCGGCCGTTCGTCGACGCGTCGCGCCCATGCGACGAGGCGGGTCGCGAGCGGCTGAGCGTTCATGCGGGCTCCTCGCGAGGGCCGAGGCGGTCCTCGATGCGGCGATCCGGCACGAGCCAGAGCAGCGCGACGAACACGTAGAGCGCCACGGCGATCCAGCGGTTGACGAACGCGAGCGGGACGGACGCCGCATAGCTGGCCAGCGACACCCGGCCCTTGAGATCGGAGCCCACCGCCCTGGCCAAGGTGGAGTCGGGCCCGTCCTGGGCGACGAGGGCACGGAAGAGGATCTGGTATGCCACGGCCGCCATGAGCAACACGATCCCGTAGACCGCGGTCGGCACCGTTGCGACGTCCGTCGCGCCCACCCAGCGCGTGACGAACGGGATGAGCGACAGCCAGAACAGCAGGTGCAGGTTCGCCCAGAGCGCTGCGCCGCTGACCTGGCGCGCGGCGTGCAGCATGTGGTGGTGGTTGCTCCAGTAGATGCCGAGGAAGACGAAGCTGAGGACATAGGCGCTGAGGACCGGCGCGAGCGAGGCAAGGCTCGCCCAATCTGCGCGCTCCGGCGTGTGCAGCTCGAGGACCATGATGGTGATGACGATGGCGATCACGCCGTCGCTGAAGGCTTCAAGGCGTCCCGTGCTCATCGCGGCGCCTCCGTCATGGGGCATGCGTGGTGAGTGGTTGGGCGTGGGTGGCGAGGCGGTAGAAGGTAATCGCTGCATTATACGTGCGCTGCTTTCGGCGCCTTGACGGCCGTTCCGCGCTACGAAGAGCTAAGAGGCGCAGCAAGCAGCGCCCCTACAGGCGTTCGACCTACTCTGCCGTCAGCCCCTCGCCCGCCCTGGCCCGCTTCCCTCGCGCGATTTCCGTCGCCAGCGCGTCCAGCCGCCCCGCCAAATGACCGCGCCGCACACCGCTGCCATAATGCCCCTCCGCCCGTCCGGCCACCCGCACCGCAGGAGTCCCCGTGAGGCCGCCAGCCATCGCCGCCGCGTGCGCGTTCCTCGCCGTTGCCGGCTGCAGGTCCGGTCCAGCGGACGCCGATCGCGCCGCCCAAGCAGCAGCCACAGCCGGCGCCACCATCCGCGTCGCGGCTGCCTCGGACCTTCGCTTTGCCATGGACGAGCTCGTCGCTTCCTGGGAAGCAGCCAACCCAGACCGCACGGTCGAGCCCGTCTACGGCTCGTCGGGCAACGCCTTTGCCCAGATCGCCGCCGGCGCGCCGTTCGACCTGTACTTCTCGGCCGATGCCGCGTACCCGCGCCGGCTCGAGGACGAGGGCCTAGCCGAGCGAGGCGCGACGCGGCTGTACGGCAACGGCCAGATCGTCGTGTGGGTGAGCGCCGAATCGGCCATCGACGTGGAGGCGCGCGGGATCGCGGCCCTGGCCGACGCGGCGGTCCAGACCGTGGCCATCGCCAACCCCGAGCATGCGCCCTACGGGCGCGCGGCGGTGGCGGCCATGCGGTCGGCCGGCGTGTACGATGCCGTCGCGCCCAAGATCGTCTACGGCGAGAACGTCTCCCAGGCGGCGCAGTTCGTGGCGTCCGGCAACGCCGACGCCGGCGTGATCGCGCTAGCGCTCGCCCTGGCCCCGACGCTGGCCGGGAAGGGCCGCTACGCGATGGTGCCCAGCGCGTCGTACCCGCCGATCGAGCAGGGCGCGGTCGTGCTGCGCGCTGCCCGCAATCCGGTCGCCGCGGAAGCGTTTCTGGACTTCACGCTCGGCCCCCAAGGGCGCAGGATCCTGGACCGCTACGGCTACCTACGGCCCGCGCCGTGACCGACTGGCGGGCGATCGGCCTCAGCATCCGGCTGGCGGCGGCCACCGCGGGCATCCTGCTCGTCGTCGGGATGCCGTTGGCGTACTGGCTGGCCCGCTCCCGGCGGCCCTGGCGGCCGCTCGTCGAGGCCGTCGTCGCCCTGCCCATGGTCCTGCCCCCGACCGTCCTCGGCTTCTACCTGCTGGTGGCCATGGGGCCGGACGGGCCGTTGGGCGCGCTCTGGGCGGGCGCGACCGGCGGCCGGCTGGCGTTTTCGTTCCACGGGCTTCTCCTCGCCTCGGTCCTCTCCAGCCTGCCCTTTGCCGTCCAGCCTTTTTCCGTCGCCTTTGCCGCCGTGGACCGCTCGCTGCTCGAGGTGTCCTGGACGCTCGGGCGATCCGGCAGCGCGACGTTCTTCGAGGTCGTCCTGCCGCTGTCCGCTGGCGGCATCCTGACCGGCCTCGTGCTGGCGTTTGCCCACACCCTGGGCGAGTTCGGGGTGGTGCTCATGGTCGGCGGCAGCATCCCCGGCGAGACGCGCACCGTGTCCATTGCCATCTACGACCGCGTCCAGGCCCTGGACTACGCCGGCGCCGCCGCGACCGCGCTGCCGCTGCTGCTCGCCTCGTTCCTGGTCCTGGCCGTGACGTACGGCCTGCGCGGGCAAGCGGTGGTCCCGTGGCGGGCGCGGCGCTGAACGTCGACATCGCGCGGCGCTTCCCGCGCGGCCCGGCGATCGCAGCGGCGTTTGCCCTCGACCTCTCGGTCGCGCAGACGCTCGTCCTGTTCGGCCCGTCCGGCGCGGGCAAGACGACCGTCCTGCGCTGCCTGGCCGGCTTGGAGCGCCCCGATCGCGGCCGGATCGTCGCCGGCGGCGAGGTCTGGTTCGACGCCGAGCTTGGTATCGACGTCTCGCCGCAGCGCCGCCGCGTGGGCTACCTGCCGCAGGGCCTTGCGCTGTTCCCGCACCTGGACGTGCGCGCCAACATCGCGTACGGCATGCCCGCGCGCTCCGGCCCGGAGCAGCGCGCGCGCGTGGCCGAGCTGGTCGCGCTGCTCCAGCTGGATGGGCTGGAGCGGCGGCGGCCGGGCCAGCTCTCCGGCGGCCAGCAGCAGCGCGTCGCGCTGGCCAGAGTCCTGGCCCCCCGCCCGCGCCTGCTCCTCTTGGACGAGCCGCTCGCCGCGCTGGACGCGCCCACCCGCGAGCTGCTCCGGGGCGAGCTGCGGCGGCTCCTCGTCGCGGGCGGCGTGCCCGCCATCGTGGTCACGCACGATCGCAGCGAGGCGCTGGTGCTGGGTGACCGCGTCGCCGTGATGGACGGCGGCATCGTCCGCCAGCAGGGCGCCGCCATGGACGTCTTCGACCAGCCCGCGGACGAGGCCGTCGCGCGGATCGTCGGGGTCGAGACGGTGCTCCCGGCGACCGTCCTCTCCGCGGCCGACGGGCTGGTGCGGCTGCGCGTCGGGGCCGCGGAGCTGGTCGCGGTGGGCGATTGGCCGGCCGGAAAGGCGGTCTTCGTGTCGATCCGCGCGGAGGACGTGATGCTGTTCATCGACGGGGCAGACTCATCGGGCGCGGCGAGCGCGCGCAACCGCTTGCCCGGGCACATCGTGGCCGTCGAGCCGGCCGGCTCGCAGGTGCGCGTCTGCATCGACTGCGGCTTCCCGCTGTGGGCCTCGGTCACGCGCCCGGCCATGGCCGAGCTCGGGCTCCGACCGGGGATGGCCGTGCATACACTGCTCAAGGCGCCCGCGGTGCACGTGATCGGCTGATCAGCCGCTATGCGGCTCGGGATGGCTCGCGCGGGACACCCGCTTGCGGCCGCCAATCCCTCGACTGGCCGTCACCAGGTGGTCGCTGGCTACCGCCCGCCCCACCACGACGACGCGGGACACGGGATGGCTCCCGCTACCGCCCTGTAGATCGCGGCCAGGTCGTCGGCGCTCGGCGCGCGGTACGCGAACGCGGGCCGCGACGCCATGCGCAGCAGCGCCTCGGCGTCTATGTCCGCGCCGAGGCCAATCGTGAAGACCACGATCCCGTCCGCCTTGGCGGCCTCGGCCACCGCCTCCGCCTCGGCGACCGGGCGCGGGTTGGAGCGGCCGTCCGTGAGCAGGACGATGACGCGCGACACGGCCGCGCCGCGCCGCGCACCGGCCAGCGACGCCACCGCGGCCTCCATGCCGCAGACCACACAGGTCTGCGGTGCGACGGCCACCTGTTCCAGCGCGGCCGCGAGCGCCGTCCGGTCGGCGGTGAGCGGCGCCAGCAGCGCCGCGTCGCGGTTGAACGCCACGATCGACGCCCGATCGCCCGCGGGCGGCGTGCCGTCAGGGGGCGCGACCAGCTCGAGGTCCAGCCCGTCCAGGAACGCACGCACCGCGTCGAGCGCTACCGCCAGCTTGGTTCGGCCGCCCTCGGCGGCCTCCAGCATGCTCGTCGAGGCGTCGATGACCAACGCGATGTCTGCGTGGCGCTCGGCCGGCTTGCACGGCCGCTCCGAGAGCGCGATGGGCAGGTAGATGGGCGCGGGCACGCGCGTCGGCGTCGCGGTGGGCGTGGCGGTGGGCGTCGGAGACAGCGTCGGCGTGCTCGTCGGGGCGCGGACGAGCACCTCGGGCACCGGGTAGACGAAGCGCCGCACGACCCCGTCGAGGTCGACGTAGTCCAGCCAAGCCTCGGTGTTGGTGGGCACGATGCCGGTGCGCAGCGGCCGGACCTGATAGGTGAGCGTGAGCGGCCGGCCGAAGTCCGCGGGCAGACCCCAGCGCAGGCCCGCGCCGAACGCCGTGAGCGGCGGCACGTTGAACGAGCCCGGCACAAGGGCGACGTCCGGGTCCAACGTGTCGTCGACGACGCCGGCACCCGCGCCCGAGGCCACCAGCGACGCGATCTCGCGGTAGATCGCCGGAAGATCGCTCGGGCGGAGCGTCAGGTAGACATGCGCCCAGCTGCTGGCCACCCGTTGGAGGAGGTCGGCGTTGGCGCCCCCGCCGATGCCCACCGTGAAGATGATCACCCCTCGGGTGCGCGCCCGGCGCCCCGCGCGCACGGCGGCATCCACGTCGCTGCCCCCATCGCTGATCAGGACCATCACATGGCGGGCGCCCTGGCGGCCGGCGTTCCGGAGGTGGTCGTCGGCCAGCGACAGGCCGGCCGCGATGTCCGTGCCACCATTCGAGCCATACGTCGCCGGGATGCGGCGGACGACGCCCGGGTCGTCGGAGAGCGGGTGGATCATGGCCGCCGTCGTGGCAAAGCGCACCTTGCCTACCCGGTGCTGGGCGAGGTCGATGCCCTCGACGAAGGCCTTGACTGCCTCGGCTGCGGCTCGCTCCTTCTCGCCGCCCATCGATCCGGAGACGTCGATGATCAGCACGATGTCGGCGGGGCGGGGCACGTCGGGGCACTCCCGGCGCAGCGTGAGCGTCACGGTCACGGTCTCGCCCAGCCAGATCTCCCGCGGCGCCGCCGTCTTGTCGCCCGCCACCCGGCACGGCCCGCCGTTGGCTTGGGCCGGCGTCGGGGCCGGGGTGGACGTGGCCGGCGGTGGCAGCGGCGGTCCGGACGGCTCGAAGACCAGCACATGCCCGCTCGAGGCGTCGCGCGACGTGCGCACGGCCACCGCCAGCCGCCCCGTGCCGTCGTAGGCGATGTCCTGCGGCCAGATCGAGCCGACGACGGACACCGACGCCAGGTCCCAGAGCGTCCGGCCGGCGCTGTCGAACACGCGCACGGTGCCCGGGGCGCCGTCCCACGTGGCCAGGACGGCCATCCGCCCGTCCGGTCCCGCGGCCACGCGCGCCGCGCCGCGCGTGGGCGGGAACGCGACCTGGCGCGCGGGCCGGAGCGGCGACCGAGGGTCCCAGACGTCGATCCGGCCGCTGATGCCGTCGACGGACGCGAACCCGCCGCCGGGCACGGCCGCGAGGTCGTCGGACCAAAAGGCGCCGCCGGCGGTCAGGTCGAGCCGGCCGACGACCTGGCCGTCCTCGCCCGCCACGACCGCCGCGCCAGCCTCGTCAGGTAGGGCCGCGTACACGCGCTCCCCGTCGACCGCCAAGCCTGACCCCGCCATGCCCAGGCGCGTCGACCAGCGCTCGGAGCCGTCGGGTGCAAGCCGTTGGAGGGTGCTGTAGGGCGAGGCCAGCACCGCGGTGCGCACGAGGACGTCGCCGTCGTCCACGAGCGCGATGTCGATGGTGCCCGGCGGGGCCATGAACGCAGCGGCCACGGCGCCGTCGCGCGCCCAGCGCAGGACGTCGCCCGGCGAGGGCGCCTGGCCGGCAAAGGTATCCGACGACCCTGAGACGTGCATGAGGCCGGCATCGAAGAGCCCGGCATTGCCATGCGACGGCGCGGGCCGTGCCCCGCCGGCGACTACGCGCCGCATGGCGCCGTCCGCGGCCAGCCACGCCGCGCCCAGCCGGCCGTCGACGAACAACCCTGAAAGCGCGAGCTGCCCGCCCGGACCGACGACCAGGTGGGGCAGCGGCAGCGGCAGGAGCTCGGATGGCACCGCACGGACGGACACGGTCCGGCCGTCCGGGGCGAAGGAACGCACGTACAGTGCGCCGTCGACGTCGCGCTCGAGCAGCGCCAGGTGGTCGCCTTCCGCGTAGCCGGCCACGCGGCCGGCCGGCGCGGCCAGGCCCTCCACGGCCCAGCCGTCGATGCTGCGGCCGTCGGCGCTGAACTTGACCGGCGGCTCGCCGGCTCCCGCGGTCTGCACGTAGACGCTGCCCGCGCCATCGACGGCCAGCGACCCCGGCACGGCCCAATCCCCGGACGGCAGCTCGGCCACCCACGGCGGCCGCCGCTCGATGCCCGGCCCAAAGCGCGCCACCCCGGCCTGGCTGAGGCCGTGGATCACGCCGCCCGCGCTCGAGGCAAAGGCCATGGGATAGGCCTCGTCCGCCGCGGGCAGGATGTTCCAGGTGCGCTCGGGGAACGCGCTGCCGGCCACGGGGGCGGCGTTCACCACGCGCCGGCTCGCCGATCCGAGGGCGCTGCGCAAGACGCGGCTGGAGTACGGGTCGAACCCGACGGCCAGCGCCGTGTCGCCCCCGAGCGGCGCGGCGGAGAAGACGCCGTTGCCGGGATCGATGACCACTAGGTTGAGGGCGTTGCCCAGCTGCGTGCACGTCGTGACCAGCGCCAGCCGCTCGCCATCGAGGAACCCGACGACCTGGACGGTGGCGGGCGTCCGCCCGTAAGGGCACAGTCCACCGCCCACGTCGCCGCCGCCGACGTTGGTGGCGGGGTCGATGCGGAAGGGTAGCGTCAAGGTTGCGGCCAGGGTGTAGGCCGCGGCTTGTTGGGCGGGCATCGCTTGCGCGGGAGCGCGCCGGGCGTCGCGGCCGGTGCCAGGCTCTGCGGCCGGACCGAGGGCGTTCGCGAGCACCGCCGCGCTGGAGAGCGACAGCGTGCCGGCCAGGAGCATCGCCGCCGTGGCAACGCGGGCTGGCCCGGTGATCGGCGTCGTATCCTGCTGTAAGCCCATGGTGCTCGCTCCTAGCTTCCGCCACTGGCGTAGCGGCCCCACTCAAGTAGACAGACACAGGGGCAATGGCCTGGGTTCGGCGCCGCCTACGCGCGGCGACCATGCTCCACGGGATTCGCGGCGCGCCGCAGCCCGCAAGCCTTCGAAGCGGCCTTGGACGCCGGTCACGACTCCAAATCGTACAGCAACCGGTAGAAGTCGCGGCGCGCGGCGTCCAAGCCCGCGCCGTACGCCTCGAGGAAGTCGTCCTCAAAGCCCGGCCCGACGTTCCAGCCCACGCTCCACGTGGCCACCGCCAGGTCGCGCCAGCGATCGCCGAGGCCGGTCTCGCCGACGTCCAGGAACCCCACGACGCGACCGGCCTGGAGGAAGACGTTGGGGAAGCAGTAGTCCCCGTGGGTGACCACCAGGTCCTCCGACGCGGGGCGTGTCTGCATCAGCTCCTGGTACGCCGCCTCGACGGTGAGGTCCTGGTGCTCGTGGTGGAAGCCGGCCGTGTCGATGTCCTCGCGCGCCATCCGGCGCCGGATGTGCGCCAGCGTGGCCTCCACGCTGTGGTCGAACGGGCAACCGGCCGGGTCGATGGCGTGGAACGCGCGCAGGCCCTCCGCGATGGCACGCACCGTGGCGCGCGGGTCCGCCAGGTGCCGCTCCGAGGTGGCCGGCTCGCCCGCGATGGCCAGGGTGACCAGCCACTCCACCCCGTCGGCGGAGCCGTAGTCCACCACCTCGGGCACAGGCGCGCCGCGCTCGCGCAGCCACCGCAGCCGGTCGCGCTCGCCGGACAGGCTGGGGTACGCGCTGGCATAGCCGGCCTTCAGGTACAGCGGGTCGCCGGACCGGCGCGCGATGCGCCAAGTGGCGGTGGCGTACGGGTTCCAGATGCAGACCGCCTGCCCGGCGCTCAGGTGGCGCCGCGCGGCCCCGGGCAGCTCGAACACGTCCGGCGCGACGGACAGCTCGGGCGACCGCGGGGCGCCGCCGCGCCCGGCGCGTGGACCGCTCATGGGCGGCCGGGCGTGCGGCGGTTGGCGCGGGAGCTCGCGTGGGTCGTTGTCGGAGCTCCTTTCAGCGGTGCACGTGGGTTCCGGAGGGCGGGGCACGCGGTCGGGCGGATCGATGATGGGGCGGGGCGAGGGTACCAGACGGCGGGGGGTGGTGCAACGGCAGGGGAGCACAGCGTGACCTCGGACGTGAATCGCCGATTGGACTTCGCGCCGCGACGACGTACCGTTGCGGCATGGAGGTAAAGCCATAGCCGCAAGGATGCGCACCATCTCATGCCGATTGCCCGAAACGCTCCATTTAACGCTGGATGACCTCGCCCGTCAGCGCGGCGTCAGCCGTTCCGCGATCGTCGCATTGCTCAGCCCTTATCTCATGCGCGTAGCAGGGATCCTCCCGAGGGGGTGTCGCCAGTGATGCAGAAGCCAGTAACTCGACGATGGACCGCGGCGGTTGTCGCTCTATTCTCCGCATGCGCCGCCATCGCCGCATCCGCGGTGATCGCATCCTTCGGCGCATCCCAGCAACCCGCGGTCTCCGGCCCGTCCTCGACGTCGGTCTTCGACCCTGCCCGAACCGCGTTTGTCGTGACCGACGGAGCGGGGGGCGAACTGCCGGGTTGTGGAGCGATCTCCGCGATCGACACGCTGACCGGCGAGGTTCTTTATCAGAGCCCGCGCCGCGGCTCGCGCAGCGATCTTGCCGCCGCCGAAGACTTCAGCCTCTTCGCGTCCGGTGGCGGTGCCGGCGGCGACAAAAGGATGTACCTCCTGGATGCCGGCGCAGCGTCGCCGGACGAATGGGCGGTGCGCGTATTTTGGAGTCCCGCCGGCCCCCGCCAGCTCAACGGATCGGCGACTGCGATACTGAACGGTGACCTCTACTTCGGCCTACACGGTGGCTTCGAGGAAGGGTTCGGCCTCGGCCGCGTTCCGTTGGATAGGATCGAGGACACTCCCGATCTTCAGGACGTGAATCCCGTCGAAGCCGTTTACTCCCTCCGCCAGCTCCATCTTATCCAGATCCTGCCGGACCCCGACGGTCGACATCTCCATTTGTTGGCCCAGGAGTCTCGCACTCCGACGTCACCGACGGACGTCGTAGAGACTCAAGCTTTGCAGATCCACACTGTCGACACCACGATCATGGCCGCGCGAGTGGCACCGCAGGTGCTCCCGCCGCTTGTTGTCAGTGAGCCGCCGGGCGCCGGTCTACGGGAGGTCGGGATCCACAATTGGTTGCAGAACGGTCGATTGGCGTACATGACGCTGCTTCCCGCTGGCGCAGGCGGAGGACCGAGGGATCGCTGGGTGGCAGTCAATCGATTGGTCGCGCCCGAGATATCCTTTGCCAACATCCGCGGCGGGAGTCGGGAGGCGGTGACGGCGAGCCTGCCGGCCGACTTCACCTTGGCCGGAGCGGTTGCGGCCAACCATGGCTGGCACAATCCGGGCCTGCTCGCCGTCCACGGCGGCGACAAGGTGGCCGTCTTCGATATGGACCCGCTGGAGGGCCTCTTGCACGAGCGGTCTCGCATCGACATAACGCCCGTGGTCAGTTCGCTGTTGGACGATGGGCGCATGATGCCGGGACGGATCGCCTGGAGCGCGGATGGATCGCAGCTGATCGTGGCGGGCAACGAAGGGACGGCCGAAGTCCTGATTCTAGATGTCGGTGCGTGCGGCGATACGCTGACGCTTCGGCACGTCGTGACCGTCTGTCCCTACGCCGAATACAACGGCCTAGCGGGAATCGTCACCGCCAACGGCAGCCTGCCGCCCCCGGCCCCCTCGCCGGAAGCGTGCCCGACACCGTTCTGGATGCCAGAGCCCTGGCCCGTAGGCTCGCCATTTTCGCTTGCGCTGCCGTGGGTGAGCGCCGGCGGCTGAATTGCGATGGCCGGCATCATCCAAGTCCACAAGAGGTCATCGGCTGTGCCATCGACCGTGCCAGCACCTCACCGCACCCCCCACGGCAGCCACACCCTCCGCCCATCACCGCGCTCCGCCACCCAGGCGCTGCCGGTGGCGTTGCCGTCTGGCTGAGGCAGCACCACCTCGATCCCGGTGACATCCGCCAGCGTCCAGCCGGCGCGCGGCGGGACCTCGTCGGGGCGGAACGCGAACCGGCCGCTGGCATCGCTGGTCTCGGCAAGGACCTCGGTGCGCTCGCCGATGGCAAAGGTCAGCTCCAGCCTGCGGTTGGGCGGGGCGGTGACCGCGATCCCGCCTGCGGGGCTGAAGTCGAACGCCAGCGGCTCGACCTCGAATGCCGCTCGCCCGTCGTCGGTCTCGATGGCCGCCCGATGCCCGGGGCGGATGACCACGGCTTGGCCGTCGGCGCCGGACAGCGCCGCGACGAAGCGGCCGTCCTCCAGCGCTGCCATGGCCTCGCCCGTGCCGATCAACCCGCCCGCCGCATCCTCGAGTCGCACGGCGACGCGTGATCCCGGCGAGGCGATGCCCGCGATCCGGTCCTCGTCGACATAGGCCGTGCCGAGCGGCGACGGGAAGTACGCGCCCATGTAGCTATGGCCCGACGGGGTGAACACCACCATCGAGACGCCGTACTCCAGCCGTTTGGGGTCGAGCTGTCGGTCGTAGGCGCCGACGCCGTCCGCGATGCCGCTCGACGTCAGGCCTAACACCTCGGTCCGGTCGTGCATGAGCGCGTGGTAGGTTCGTTCCTCGAGGCATCCGACGGCCGGCATGCTCAGCCGCAGCCGAGCGTCGGGCAGCACCTCTGCGACCAGGGTGCCCGTCGGGCTCACGCTCACCGCCATCGGCCCGAGCGTCATGGCCATCCCGGCATCGCCCACGTTGCCAGATAAGCGCTGGCCCGCATCGAGGCGAGCCGGCGTGCCATCGGCAGCGGTCAGGCGCAGGTCGAAACGGCCCTGCCGGTCTGTCCAACCCATCGCAGAGGCCACCTGCGTGCCCTCGATGTCGTGGCTGTCCAGCCGAATCGGTTGGTTGGGCATGCCGATGCCGCAGACCTGCGGCGTGCCATGCCGGACGCGCATGATGGGCGAGACCTCGCGGCGGATCGCCCGATGGCCATCGGCCAGCTCGGCGGCAACGCTTGCGACGGTTCCCGGGTCCTGCGGGAAGCTCCCGAGCTGGGCTTCGAACCGACCGTCCGCCGCGACGCGCGCGTTGGCCGACGCGGACTTCGACTCCTTGCTGAGCCTGGCGAACCCCCGCTGCACGTAGACCGCCGCGCCGGGTTCCGTCTGGCCGGTCACCGAACCGTCGTCGTTCACGCGCAGCTCGAGGTTCGGGACGCTCCAGTCCAAACGCGGGTATGCCGTGGCTGCCGGCGCCTCGACGACCACCGGCTGACCGGCGCGAGGTACCGCCGGCCGCCCATCCGGGCCGAAGAGGGGGATCGCGAACTCGGCACGCCGATCCGTGACCGCATGCCCTGTGCCGGCAGGGAGCGGCAGGGCGCCGACGCGCGCTGACACCGCAACCTCGGGTTCCAGGGTTCCCTCGAGGACGGCCGCGCTCAGGTCGAGCGTCAGGCCCGGAGCGGCAACCGAGTGCACCAGCTGGTGCCGGCCAAGGTCCAGCGTGGCGTACAGGACGTCGTTGAACGCGATGTCGAACGAGTCGCCAAACGCGTAGCGAAACGCGCCCGTGGCGTCGGCGACGATGTCGACCGACGGTGTGCCCAGCAGCGACTTGAACGATGTCTCCAGGTGCACGCGGCCGTCCGGGATGGTACGGCCGAGGACCAGGTTGTCGGCGACGTGCACGCGGGCCTCGAACGGCGGCACGACCAGCGTCGCCGCGTCGTTGCCGACCCGAACCGTCAGCGCGTCACCCGGCTGCGGCCGGGGGTGGCGGTCAAAGCGGTCGATGGTGAACTCGTAGCCGAACACCCCGATCGCCGGCGCGGCGAGCTCTTGCAGCGGCCAGCTGCCCCTGGCCGCCAGCTGGCCCTCGGCCGTCGTCAGCGTCAGCGCCATGGGGTAGCCGATGTACGGCGCGGTCTCGACGTCTGCCCGCTCCACGCCCACCAAGAGGCTGCGCGCCGCGCTAAAGGTGTAGAACCGGTGGCCGCGATCGACCCAATTGGCGCGCGCATAGACGTCCGGCTCCAGATCGACCGCGCCAGCCAGCTCCAGGCGCCACCGGCCATCCGTGTCCGCCTGAGCCGACCGATGAACCGTCGCACCCGCTGCTACGATGTCGATCGCGAGCGCGCTGTTGGGCGGCGCGGTGCCCGCGATCGCCTCGGCGTCCGGGTCGGTCTGGGCAACCAGCGTGGGGACTGTGAAGACCAGCGGGTCCTGGCGACTGAAGTCCACCGCCAAGGTGTCGCCTGGGCGAAGCGGGGTCAGGATGGTCCAGCCGCTGTCCGGGTCGCGTTGTCCGGTGTCCAGGTGGACGTCGACCCGCCCGTAGGCATCCGCGCGGTGGGCGCTCTGGTAGCGGACGGAGGCGTCCGGGCCTTGCACGGTCAGCGTCACCGGCTCCAGGGGCTGCATGTCCAGCGCCACGTGCGCCGCGTCCACGCTGGCCTCGATGCGCGGCAGCACCGCCTGCGCGCTGAGCCAGATCCCATCGCCCGTGTCCAGGCGCACATCCGCCCGCCACCCGGCGCCCGGTCGAACGCCGCCGGGCAGAAGCGCCGCGAACGTCCCCGACGCGTCGGCGGTCGCGCTGAGGCGCGCCACCGGTGGGCTCTGATCCGGTGCGCGCACGTCGACCTCCAGGGCGGCACCAGCCGGGGCACGTCCCGCCACCCCGACGCCGTCGAAGCGAATGGACAGGTCGGGCAGCGTTCGCAGCCAGGTATCTGCCCGCCCGAGTAGCACGCTCGTCTGGCTTACGGTTACCACGGTGCCCGGTGCAAGCAAGTAGCGATGGTCGTCGAGGTACGGGCGGCGACCGTCGGACGTCAGTCCTACGGCGGGCACAAGGTTCATGCCGAAGCCCCGCCGCCGGACGATCCCTTCGATCACGACCACGCGCTCGGGGCGCACTGGCGCCTGGAGCGAGGCGCGCGTGTCGATCCGGGTTCCGCCGACCTCCAGCTCCACGTGCCGCCGCGCGAAGACGCTGGTGTAGCGATGCCCGACGCCGTCGACGAAGACGGCCGTGCCGCCTGCGCCTTCGGCAAGGCGCTGGTCGGCGGGCAGGTCGAGGACGAAGTGCCCGTTGGCATCGGCGCTAACGATGGCTTCGAACGGGGGTTGCGTGTCTTCGGGCTCGAGCGTGATGGTTACGGCAGCACCTGCTGGCGCCCGTCCCATGACGCGCGTCCCGTCGTCGTCTGCGTCGGCGCCGATGGCCGGGATGGTGTAGTCGAGCAGCGTCGGGCCGTCGTGGACCGCGAGCTCGAGCCGATCGCCTGGCTCGATCGCCTTGTAAGCAAAGTCGTTGGTTCGGTAGTGGAGCTTGACCTCGACGGCGCCCGACCCATCCGCCCACGCCCTCACAAAGGCCTTTTCGCCTGCCGGCTCGCGTGCGGTAACGGCGTTGGGGTTGGTCAACCGAACGGTGAACACGTCGCCCGGTCGCGCCTGCCACCTGAGGACGTGGTGGCCCATGGTCACGTCCAGCCGCGGCGCCGCCACCTGCGCGCTGGACGCGCCGCCGACCAGCGCAAGGTAGCCTGCGGCCGCCAGCACCACCACGGCCGCAACCGCCGGCGCGCCCGCGACCCTCCGCGCGGTGATGGATCCAACGGCGGGGGATGGCGTGGCGTTGGAATCGGCGCGCATGGCGGGGCCTCCTTGGCAATGCGTTCGTCTGTGCCCGCGACGGCAAGCGCGGGATGCTCTGGCAGGCGATAATACTCCATCGCGGAGACCCGGTGCGACCGGTTCCGCGCCATCCACGGAGCATGATCATGGTGACCCAGGCGGCCGACCCGCCGTCCCCGCCCCCAAACGCCGGCCTCTGCGCGTCCTGTCGCCACGCGCGGACGGTGCGTTCGGCCAAGGGCAGCGTGTTCGTGCTGTGCGGGTTGTCGCGCGTCGACCTGCGCTATCCACGCTACCCGGCGCTGCCGGTGACGCGCTGCGCCGGGTACGTGCTGCGGGCACCGAAGGCATCGCGTTGACCCGCTGGCGGCGTGTGATATCGTGCGCCGGCCTGGTAAGCATCGGTCGGCATCGGTCGGTCCATGGTCGTGGCTGATCGCCACTCCGTTCGACGCGCTCGCACGAATCGAAAGGAAACGAGCCATGGTCGGTGCTTCGATCCGGGACGGATGGGCAACGTTCCGGCGCCATCCACGACCCTTGATGGCCGCAGCGGTGCTGCTCTTCATGGTGTACTGGGCCATCGACGTCTCGATGGTCTCAGTGTACACACCGACGATCGACGTCAGCGCGTCGCCGTGGTGGTTTGCCTGGGTCTTGCGCAGGGCAAGTGGGGACCGCGTGCTGTTCTGGTGGAGCGTGGGCAACGGCCTCGGCTGGCTCGCTGCGCTCCCCCTTGCATCCAGCGCCGTCTACGTCCCGCTCGTGCTCCGCCGCGGCGAGTCGGACATCACGTTCGTCACGGTCTTTGCGGGCTACACCCGCTTCCTGTCGCTCCTCGGCACGCACCTCCTCATGATCGTCATCGTCGGCGCGGGGCTGCTCCTCGCCGTTGTGCCCGGAGTCATCGCGGGCTTCGGCTTGTTGCTGGCGCCGCTGCTGGTCGTGGATAGAGGCCTGGGTCCTGTCGAGGCCGTCAAGGGTGGCTGGGCGATGATGAACGGCCACAAGTTCGATGCCTTCCTGCTAGCCCTTGCATGCGCGTTCATCCTCTTCGCCGGCTTCCGGATGTTCCTGTTTGGGTTGCTCGTCGCATTGCCCATCGTGCTCGCGTCCATGGCCTCCTTCTACGAGCGGGTCCTCGCTGCCCACCCGCTGTCGCCTCCCGGCGTCCCGGTGGTGGAGCTGGGGAACAGCTCGTGATCGAGACGACGCGTTTGGGCACCTTGGTCGGTGGGTCGATCGCGGATGGATGGCGGGCGTTCAAGCGCCATCCGGGCCTATTGATCAGCGCCATCGCGCTGTTTGCGATCATCGAAGGGGTGTACGGAGTCATGCACTACGCCCGCTTCGAGTTGGGCATGACGAGTTACGCCTTGTGGCAGTACCTCTGGTTCGGCCTCACGTACCCCATCTCCGCCGGGGTCGGTTATCTGGCGCTCAAGCTCGTGCGCGGCGACGAGGCGAGCATCCGGACGATGTTTGCAGGCTACGCGCGCTACTTGCCGCTGGCCGGCGCGGGAGTGTTCGTCTACGTCATGTACATCCTGGGATTCCTCATGTACATGAACTTCATGTACTTGGTTGCCCTCGGCCTCCAAAGGCTGGACTTGCCCGACTTCTTGTTGATTGTCGCCGCCATCGCCGCGAGCTGCCTCGTGATCGGAGCGGTGCTGATCACCCACTTCGGCCTCATGCAAGCTCCGATGCTGGTTGTCGACAAAGGCCTGGGTCCTATCGAGGCCGTCAAGGGCAGCTGGGCGATGATGAGCGGCTACAAGTTGGACGCGTTCCTGCTCGGGCTTGCCAGCCTCGCAATCATCGCTCTCGGCATCCTTGCGCTCGGCGTCGGTTTGCTCGTCGCAGTGCCCGTCGTGCTTGCAGCCTACGCCGCGTTCTACAACCGCGTCCTCGCCGCCAACCCCCCTGCGCAGCTCGACCTCCTGCCGCCTGCCGACCCGCTGCTCGCCGTGTGATCCGTCCGGGCGCACGCTTCGCTGGCCCGCCGGCCGGCTGAACGAATCCCGCCGCCCTCGGCTACAATCCTGTCGAGCACCGCTTACCAACTCCAGCAGCCCCGAGCACCCCGCCTGAGGAGCCTCCACGCTCATGGCCGATGCCCCACGCCCGCCACGCCGTCCTGGTCCCGGCTCCGGCCCGCCTCGTGAGCGAGACGGCGGGTCGGGACGCTCGGGCGGCCCCGGTGGACCCGGGCGGCCAAGCGGTCCGGGTGGGCCAGGACGATCGGGCGGCTCCGGTGGGCCAGGGCGGCCAAGCGGTCCGGGTGGCCCAGGTCGGCCTGGCGGTCCCGGTCGTCCAGGCGGTCCAGGCGGCCCGCGTCGACCGGGTGGTCCCGGACGCCCAGACGGCTCCGAAAGCCCGCGCCGGCCCAGCGGCTACGGCGGGCCGGGCCGTGACGGTCCCAGCCGCGGCGGCCCGCGGTCTGGGCCGCGCGACGAGCGAGGCCGCCCGCGCGATGGGCAGGGCCCCGACGGCGGGCGGTACGGCGGGCACCACGCTGGCTCCGAGGAGCGCCACCGCGGCCTCGGGCCGCCGCGCGAGGGCGACGATCGCGGCGATCCGCACCACGACGCCGACGATCTGCGCCGCGCGCTCGTGCGGCTGGATGGCAAGCCGTACCCGTGGTATTCCGATCTCGTCGGCCGCTTTGCGTTCCCCGCGCGCGGCGACCTGGCCGGCTTCATGCTCCACATCGACGCCGTCCAGCCCGACCCCTTCGCGCCCCCGTCCCGCGTCCGCGTCCGGCTGACGCCGCGCGCCGCGGGCCTTCCCGAGCACCTCTGGTCCAGCCCGGCGCGCCGCATCGGGCTTGGCGCGTGGCTCGCGCGGCGCTTTGCGCTCACAGCGCGGGCCAGGGCGCAGTATCGTGGTGGCGGCAGGGTGGGCGCCAGCGGCGGACCCAGCGGCGCCATCCTGATGGCGCTGCCCGGCCAGCAGGTGCTGCCGCAGACCGCTGTGTTCGTGGGCGAGGACGGCGGCATCGAGGCCCGCTTCACCGTGGCGCTGCCCGACGAGGCACGGCGCGTGGCCGGCCGCAGGGCCGAGGCGCTGCTGCTCGAGGACGTGCCGGCCATCGTGGACGCGGCGCTGCGTGGCGCCAACGCCGACCTGGACGCGGCATGGCAGGCGGCCGCCACCAACGAGGATGCCGAGGCGCTGCGCGCGGCCGTCGTGGCGCGCGGGCTGGTGGCGTTCATCGCGGACGGCAGCATCCTGCCGCGCCGGAGCGGTGCGGACGACCGGCCGCTCCAGGAGGGTGCCGTGCCGTTCGAGGCGCCCGAAGCGTTGTCCGTTTCCTTGGACGCGCCGCACGCCGGGCCGCTGCGCGGCATGGCTGTGCCCGCCGGGGTGACGCTCATCGTGGGCGGCGCGTTCCACGGCAAGAGCACGCTGCTCCGGACGATCGCGCTGGGCGTGTACAACCACCGGCCGGGCGATGGGCGGGAGCGCTGCGTCACCGTGCCCGACGCCGTCTCCGTGCGCGCCGAGGATGGCCGCGCGGTGGCGGGCGTGGACATCGCGGCGTTCATCGGCGCGCTGCCCGGCGGCGGCGACACGCACCGCTTCACCACGCCAAACGCCAGCGGCGCGACCAGCCAGGCGGCGGCCATCGTCGAGGCCATCGAGATGGGCGCCACCGCCCTGCTCGTCGACGAGGACACCGCGGCGACCAACTTCATGATCCGCGACCGCCGCATGCAGGCCCTGGTGCCTGACGACCTCGAGCCCGTCACGCCGTTCGTCGACCGGGTGCGCGAGCTGCACCGCGAGCTGGGCGTGAGCTGCGTGCTCGTGGCCGGCGGCAGCGGCGACTACCTGGACGTGGCCGACACGGTCATCGCCATGCGCCATTGGATCCCGACCGATGCCACCGCCGAGGCCGAAGAGGTGGCCCGCGCCCTGCCGACAGGGCGGGCCAACGAGGCCGCCGGGCCGCTCGCGGCTCCGTCCCCGCGCCACCCGCTGGCCGACTCCATGGACGCGCGGCGCGGCCGCCACCCGCGGAGCGCCCGCGTGCGCGGCCGGGCGGCCATCGAGCTGGGCAGCCAGACCATCGACATCGCGACGCTCTCGCAGATCGTGTCCACCCCGCAGGCGCGCGCCATCGCGGAGGCGCTGGCCGTCATCGCCACCGGGGAGCACGAGAAGCGTCCAACGGTGCGCGAGCTGGTCGACGATGTGGCTGCCCGCGTGGCCGCGCGCGGCCTGGACGAACTGGACGAGCGGCTGACCGGCGAGCTGGCCGGCTTCCGGCGCCACGAGCTTGCGGCGGCGCTGAACCGCCTCCGGTCGCTGGCGATCGACGACGGCAGCGCCCGCGCCGAACGGCGTGAGGAGCGCGAGACGGATGACGAGGCGGTCGAGCCGGTCGACGCCGAAACATGACCCGGGCCGCAGTTGCGCGTATCCTAAGCGTGCACCAGGCGTCCTAAACTGTACGCGTCGCTTCACCCCGATCGACGCGCTTGCAGGTCGTCACGAGCTATTGTACCGGTGTGATCGCGGCTGCGGACCGACCCATCCGCCGCATTGGACCGACCGGAGACGCCCCCTCCATGCCAGATCCCAGCCGCACAGCCTTGGCCTTACGACGCGCTCTGACGGCGCTCGTGGCCGCCGCCGCCACCGCGCTCGCCTTCGAAGGCGGCGTTTCAACCGCCGCTCCGAGTGCGGCGCCGGATCAGCCGGCCGTCTGCTCAACCTCATGGCTGCGGTCGATGCGCAACGGAGCGCAGCTCGACATGGCGGCGATGGCCGGAGCGGACCTGCATGCCAGCGGCGGCGTGTTCCTTGAACCGGTTGCCGAGTCTCTGGGCGATGCTGCCGTGGATCTTGCGCCGCTACCGCCCGCGCAGGCGGCCGTCGACGACGCGGGGCCAAGCGCCGAGATCCAGGGCCTGGCGCAGAACCTGGTGCGGCCCAACGACCAGTTCTTCACGCTCTACCAGCGCCAGCGCTACTACGAGGCCGGCGTGCTGGACGCATGGCAGACCTCGTTCGGCGCGTCGGACGTGGTCATCGCCGTCATCGCCGATGGGGTCGATGCCAGCCACCCGGACTTGACGTCCAAGATCTGGCGCAATGCCCGGGAGATCGCCGGCAACGGCATCGACGACGACGGCAACGGCTACATCGACGATGTTGCCGGCTGGGACGTCGCGGAGCGGGACAACGACCCGCACCCCCTCAGCCTCGGGAGCCAGCGGCGCAACCCCGTCCACCAAGCGAACCGCGGAACCATGATGGCCGGCATCGCCGCGGCCGACAGCCACAACATCGAGGGCATCACGGGCGTCGCCTGGGGCGCGCGGATCATGCCGCTCAAGACCATCCAGTGGTGGTTCAATCCGAAGGACGGCAAGACTTACTTTGCCACCTACATGTACGATCAGGTGGAGGCGATCTGCTACGCCGCCAACAACGGGGCGGACGTGCTGCTGCTCGGCAACTATTGGGTCACCAAACCGGACCATCCGGCCGAGGTGCTCGCTCTCCCCCGCCTCCAAGCGGCCATCCGCCACGCGCGCGAGGCGGGCGCCATCGTCATCACCGGCGCCGGCGAGTGTGCCGGCTCCGAGACGGAATCGCCGTGCCCCGATGTCGATGAGTTCGGCGAGAACCCGACCATGCTCCCCGCAGCCTTGGACGGCGTGTTCGGGGTCCAGTCCAGCAACGACGCGGGCGGGCTCCGACCCGAGGCCAGCTACGGGACTTGGGTCGACTTAGTGGCGCCCGGGCAGAACATGATGACCACCATCAACACGGAGAACGCGTTCCCGTACGAGATCATCCAGAACCAGCACCCCCGTCCCAGCGACTTTGCCGCCGCGTTCGTCGCCGGCACGGCCGGGTTGCTCCTCAGCGCTGACCACACGCTCTCGCCGTACCGGCTGGAGCAGCAGCTGTGCCGCACCGCGCTGCGCGACATCTCGCATGGCGCCTACGAGATGGTGGGCGGTGTCCTCCGCAACGAGCGCTACGGCTGCGGCCTTATCGATGCCGAGGCGGCCATCCTCAACATGCCGTGGCGCGTGAAGGTGGACGTCCAGCGGCTCGACCACTTCGTCGAGCGCGATGCGGTGCTGCCGCGGATCCCCATCGGCAACGAGCGGCTGAACGCCCAGACGTGGGACGTACGCGAGGACGTCAACTGGCTATGGGACGAGCCGCTGCTCCAACGCGCGGGCACGGTGGCGCGCCACGACGTCGTCCTGGACCTGGACGCGCTGCGCAACTACAACAACAACCGCCTATCCGCAGGCGACGTCATCCGCACGCGCCTGCGCATCTGCCCCAACAACCCCCACAACCCCATCTTCCACGACGAAAGCGACTGCGAGGTGACCAGCGGCAGCGGCTGCCACTGCCTGGACTACGCCGTCCACGTCGTCGAGACGCTGCACCAGGTGTACCTGCCAAGCGCCACCTGGTAGCGCGGGCAGCGGGCGCCGGTAGGGCTCCTCAACACCGAACGAATTCTCGCCGCTCCATGGCCTTCGGCCAGGCGTCGGCCTACGCCGACGCGGAGCGCGGGAGATCGACCCGAGCGTACACCTCGTGCAGCGGCAGCTCGCACCCCATGGCGGGTAGGCTGGCGCTGGCCTCAAGGCCGTCGTGCTCGACGAGGACCCATGCATCGCCAGTGCGGTGGTAACACTCGATGCGGGCAAGGTCTTGGGAGACCATGGCATAGGTCTGGAGCGACGCGATGCGGCGGTAGCGGTGGAACTTCTCGCCGCGATCGAAGGCCTCTGTCGAGCTCGAGAGCACTTCAAAGAGCGCGGTCGGGTTGACGACCGTGTCGCGCACTGCATCGTCGAAGCGCGCGGCCTCGCAGATCACGGTGGCGTCCGGATATGTGTATAGGCCACTGCCTGCCTTGATTCGCAGATCGCTGCCGAAGACCGAGCAGGCGCTATCGCGAAGGCGAGCGCGCAGCTCGCCGACGATGTTAGCGGCGATCAGGGCATGCTGCATGGTCACGCCCGCCATGGCCTCGACGTACCCATCGAGCCACTCGCTCTTGGTGCTGGCCATGCGCTCGCCGGCAAGGTAGTCGGCGGCCGAGACCGTGGTGAGCATGGGCATGGCCAAAGTGTGCTCCTGGGAACGGCTGCAATCGCGTAGGCGGTGCCTAGGATAGGCGCGCGCGCTCCTTCATTCCCCTGGCGGACGATAGCCAATGCGCTTGGCGCGCCCAAGCGCCTCCATGGCCTCCTCGACGGTCAACAGGGGCGTCGTCTCGAACTTCGAGAGCGCTCCACCGCCGCCGATCGCGGCCGCCACGGCCGCCATCGCGACGTTGTCCGGAGCCTCCCAGAGGTTGTAGCCGTCGTACTCGCCGAACGCATACCAGAACCCGTGGAGCTTCCCGCCCACGGACTCGATGTAGGCGCGCGCCGCCTCCCGGCGGTCCTCTGGATGCTCGGCCAGCCGAGCCCACGTCTCGGGGGAGTAGCTGAAGCGCGTCAGGTACATCGGCATCGATCGGCTCCTTTGGGGATGGGGGAGGGACCGCTCGGCATGATGGCCTCCCAGGAGACAGGAGCCAAACGCCGCGGTCGGGGGTGCAGCCAGCGTTCGAGCCTGGCTCGATCAGCGCGACGGCTCCGATGGCCGTGGCCCCAGCACGTCGAAGCCGCCATCCCCAGCCGCGACATAAGCCGTGGTGCCCACGACCTGGATGCTCTCAGCGACATCCCCGGTCGCGGTGGTGTGGTGGCCGTGCCGCCGCGGTCCCGTGCCGGCCGCGCGATGGAGGGTGGGCGCATGGCGGACGATCGCAGGCCGAACGGGCCTCGGTTCAAGTGCTGGTCGTCTCGGCCTCGTCGCGCATGGGCTCGCTGAACGCGCAGCTGGCCTCCTTCCCATTGCCGGGGGCCATTGACGCGCGCATGTCCGGGGGTTAGACTGCGATCCTTACCGTCCGCTCCAGGCCCCAAGGCATCCTTGGCAAGGAGGTTCCCCGTGACGACACGTTCAGTTGTGGGTCGTGCGACCGCAGCCCTCGCTGCGCTCGGGCTGGTGGCGTCGGGTTTCGCGGGCGCCGCCACGCCGGCTGCCGCTGCCCCGCCGTTTCACTGCAATCAGGTCAACATGCACCCGAACCAGCTCGTGAACGGGCAGGTTGGCGTGCCGTACTCGGACGTCATCTCGCTGACGCCGGCCAACGCGTTCTTCTACGACCAGTGGGCGATGAGTCCGACGCCGGTCGCCGGCGGGCTGTTACTGGTCCCCAACCCCAACAACACCATCAACGACGCCACGATTCAGGGGACGCCGGCGACGGCCGGCACCTATGCGGTGACCGTCACGGGTGGCGGGATCTACGTGCACGGGACGATCTGTAAGGTGACCACGACGTACACGCTGGTCATCGCGCCCTAGCCGGCTGGGTAGCGCCGGTGCGCGCCGCCTAGCGGCGGTCTACGGGATGCTCTGCCAGGCGAGCCCACGTCTCGGGGGCGTAGCTGAAGCGCGAAAGGCACATGGGCATCGATCGGCTCCTCTGGGGATGGGGGCTTGACCGCCTGCAATGATTGCTCCCATGGAGGCCGTGGCCAAGACCGCCTAGCGAAACGACGCTGGCAGATGGATCCGGCTAGGCCGTGGCCCCAGCACGTCGAAGCCGCCATCCCCAGCCGCCACGTACACCGCGCCGACTTCGACCTGTACCCCGCTGGCTGGACCCGACGTGACGACGTACTCGACGACGCGTGGTGTTCCGGGATCGCTGACTTCGATCACCTGAACGCCCGAGTCCCCGGACGCCATGTAGACCGTGGTGCCCACGACGTGAAGAGCCTCGCCCGAGCCCCGCCGGTTCGCAGCGGCGACAAAGCGCGGCGCGGAAGCGTCGCTCACGTCGATCAGCCTTAGGCCGTCTTGCCCAGCCGCCACATACGCCGTGGTGCCCACGACCTGGACGTCCTGGCAGTAGCCGAGAACCCATGTCGCGCCCACGATGCGGGGTGCGTTCGGGTCGCTCACATCGATCACCTGCAGGCCGTTCTCGGACCCGGCTGCCACGTAGGCCGTGGCGCCCACGACGTGCACGCCGACGGCCGATCCCGGAATGACCACGGACCCGACGATGCGCGGCGCGGCGGGGTCGCTCGCGTCGATCACCAGCAGGCTGCCGCCCTTCCCCTCCGCCACGTAGGCGGTGGTGCCCACGACGTGCACGTCGCTCGCCCCGACCGGCGTGTCTACGGATCCCACGATGCGGGGCGCGGCGGGGTCGCTCACGTCGATCACCAGCAGGCCGCTCTTGGGTCCGTCCGCCACGTAGGCCGTGGTGCCGACGACTTGCACGGCTGCGGCCGTGCCCGGCGTGTCCACGGACCCGACGATGTGAGGCAAGGCGGGGTCGCTCACATCGATCACCTGCAAGCCCTCGCGCCGATCCGTGACATAGGCGGTCGTGCCCACGACATGCGTGGCTTGGGCCCATCCCAACGTGACCATCGACCCAATGATGCGGGGCGCCGCGGTGTCGCTGGCGTCGATCAGCGTCAGGCCGCCGCCAGACCCTTCCGCCACGTAGGCGGTGCTGCCCACGACATGCACGGCCTGCGCGCCTCGTCCCGGCAGGTCCACGGTCCCGACGATGCGCGGCGCCGCGGGATCGGTCACATCGAACACCTGCAAGCCCTGGCGCTGATCCGTGACGTAGGCCGTGGTGCCCACGACGTTCACGTCGGTCGCCCAAGCGGACAGGTCTGCCGATCCGACGGCTTCGGGCGCCGTGGCATCGCTCACGTCGATCACCTCGAGGCGGTCCGCGCCGCCGCGGCTGTTTTCGGTGGTCACGTAGGCGGTCGTGCTCTCGACGTGAATGCCCGTGGCCCAGCCCAGTGTGTCCAGGAATCCGACGATGCGAGGCACCGCGGGATTGCTGACATCGATCACCTTGAGGCCCCAGTCGTCCGCCACGTAGACCGTGGCGTCCATCGCGAAGACGCCGTTGGGATAGATCTGCGCCACGGACCCGAGGATACGTGGCGACGCGGCGTCGCTCACGTCGACGATCTGCAGGCCATGGTCATCGCTGGCCACGTAGGCCGTGGTGCCTACAACGCGAACGGCGCGAGCGTCGCCGGGCAAATCCACGACCGCGACGATGCCGGGCGACCGGACGTCGCTCACGTCGATCACCTGCAGGCCGTCGTCCGAGGTCGCCACGTAGGCCGTGGTGCCCACGACGTCGACGCTGGTCGCTCTCCAAGTGCTCGAGCTGCCCGGTCCCGACATCGTCCAGCGCAGCCGCAGCCGCCCAACCAGGACGGGGTTCGCCGCATCGCGCACGTCGGCGATGGCGAAGCTCGGCCCCATGCCGAAGTACGCGTAGTCGCCCTGGACACCGACGGCCAGCGTCGACCCGCCGATATGGCCAACGGGCTCCAGGTCGCGTGGTTCCGGGATGGGCGCGGTCGGTGCGTCCTGCGCGGCGACATCGGACGGCACCATGCTGTCGGCGAGCGTCCGCCGGATGCTGCAGGCCGAGCCGGCGGCTGCATTGGCGCCGATCATCGCGCACGAGAGCGCAAGGGCCCTGCCGACGACGATGGTGGTGGCGGATAGGGGACGTGGGATGCTCAAGGCCTGATTTCCTCCCGTGACATAGGCCAGGTCGCCCACGACCTGCACGCTTTCGGCGACATCCCCGGTTGCGACCGACCCGACGACGTGCAGTCGCTGGCGCGGCGACGCCAGTCCTGATCGTCCTGCATCAAGGGCCGCTATGAATGGAACACGCGATACACGTTGGATTGGACAGGAGCGTGCATTCCAGCGACAGAATCGGCACACCGGGAGGTCATTGCGCGCCCGTCGGGAGACCGACCGAGGCGTACACCTCAGCCAGCGGCGGGTCCCATCCGATGGCCGTCCGTCGTGCTGGGCGCGGCCGCGCACGACGACGTCTCGCGGCCTTCTGGTCGCGGGTCGACCGAGCGCATCGTGCGGAGGCGCGCGGCAGGTGGTTGTTGTGCGACCGGGCGCGAAGCGCCGCGCCGCCCCGCGCTAGTGCTCGATCAGCACCACTTTAGATGGCGTGCGTGCTCGGCTGTGACTCGCCGAAGCTCCAGGAACGGACTCCAATGGCCCGGGTGGACGGGGTCCATCGACTTACCTTCGACGCTGTCGATCTCGAGGAACGTGCGGACGGTGCCGCCCAGCTGCTGAGGAAAGGAGGCTGGCGCCGCGTCGGGGCCGATCGTGGTGCGTGTGCACTCGAGCTGGGCGCATTGTCGGGGCAGGAGCAATTGCTTTGACATGGCCGCTGCCGGCGGCTACCTTCTCGCCGAATGGGCCGAACCGACGGCCGATGGACAGCCATTTCACCGAAGGGATGCGATAGGATGGCCTGTAGAACGTCGATCCTCGCGCTCCGCGCCGCGCTGCTTGTCCTTGGCCTCGTGGTCGCCGCATGTGCGGGCGGCTCGTCGGGTGATCCGGAGAGTGACGGTGCGGGTGCCCCGACGGTTGCCAACGTGCCCAGCGACACGGAGCCAACGGCAGTGGACGCCGTGGGTGCCACGGATGGCGCCACGTCGTCGGATGGCACGGCGGGCGACGTGACCGATGCCAGCGGCAGCCCGGAAGCGCTGGCGTTCTGCGGTGAGTACGAGCAGACCTGCGGTTTTGGCGAAGAGCTGTTCTTCGAGTCCAAGACGGCGTGTATCGCGGCTTACGACACGATGTTCGATGCGGAGCGGCGAGCATGCGTCGAGGACCATGTGGACCGTGCCGCGATGGACAAGATGACGCATTGCCCGCATGCCGCGGGGATGATGCCCTGCGATTGAGTCAGCCCCTTGATGGGACTCTCGGCTTTGGCGCGGTGATCCAGGATGCGATTGCCATGGGCCATCGGGAGGCAAGGCGGACGCCGGTTCTTAACGGCGCCCGCCTTCCACTGGAGAACGTCGCTGAATCGCAGCTGACGGCGGTCTACCGCCCCTCGATCTAGCGCCCCATGCCGCCCATGACCTTGCCCGCGATGTCGCCGAGGGCGCGGCCGACGAGGAGCGCAGCAAAGACCGCGGTCAAGAGTCCCGTCCCCGCCATGTCCACGCCCGAGCTCGCTACGAGCCACCCGCCGAGAAGACCTCCGATCGCACCTGCGGTGCGGGAAACCCAGTAGTCAGGGACCGGGTCGGGGAGTGGGACGGGAGGGAAGCGCGGACGAGGAACCGTGCCGCACCATCCAACAAGAAGCAAAAGGGCGATCACCATGGGGCTCAATGCGATTGCCGTAGCCATTGCCTTCCTCCTGTTGTAACGGACGTGGAATCGGCTTGCGACGATACTCCACACGGAACGCACCCGTCAAGCACAACTCTGCAGTTGGCGAGGGACCGGCAGCCCAAGAGCCCATGGTCGTCCCTTTCGGCACTGCGGCGAAGGCCGTGCGCCGCCGATCACGCGCAGGCGCACCTGGCGCGCAGCAGCTCGGCATGGGCCACGATAACGGGCCGCTCCATATGGGAAGATGGGATGATCGTGGTCTCCGACGCGGCCACTTGGTGAAATCAGGACCTGAGCGCCCAACGACAACATGGACATGACCCGCTCTCGTGGGCGGCGGGAAGATAGGGTATCACACGCCGCCTGGCCGGCGAGGAACCGCGCGGACCAGCACGACGGTCATCGCGCCTGCCCGGGCTCGCATGGAGGGAGGCCATGGCCGTTGACTTCAGCGCGACTGCTCGCCGGCTCGGGATCGGCTCGGCGGTGGCGGCCGCGCGATGGAGGGTGGGCGCATGGCGGACGATGGCGGGCCGAACGGGCCTCGGCTCAAGGTGCTGGTGTTCTCGGCTTCGTCGCGCACGGGCTCGCTGAACGCGCAGCTGGCCGCCCTGGCCGCCGGTGTGGCGGCCAGGTACGGCGCGGCGGTCGATGTGGCGTCGATGCGCGACTTCGACGTGCCGGCCTACGACGGGGACCTCGAGGCGGCGTCGGGCATTCCCGAGCGGGCGGCGGCGTTCCGAGAGCGGCTGACGGCCAGCGATGCGTACATCGTGTCGTCGCCGGAGTACAACGCGTCGATGCCGGGAGTGCTAAAGAACCTGATCGACTGGACGTCGCGCTTCCGGCCGCAGCCGTTCGACGGGCGCCACGGGCTGTTGATGTCGGCGTCGCCGTCGATGGTGGGCGGCAACCGTGGGCTGTGGTCACTGCGGGTGCCGCTGGATCACCTGGGGTCGCGGGTCTACCCGGGGATGTTCTCGCTGGCCACGGCCCACAAGGCGCTGGTAGACGGCGAGATCGCGGACGCGGCGCTGAGGGAGCGCTTCAGGGCGAGTGTGGAGGCGTTCCACGCTGGCGGAGGCGGACAAGAACTACCCGTGCATCAAGCGGGCGTGGGTGGAGTTTCTGGGGGAGACGCCGGGGGAGGGAGTGGACCGGATGGACGAGGCGGTGGGGTGAGGGGCGGGCGCCGATTTGGAGCAGTTGGGAACCATAACGGCCCGGCCGTCGTTCATTCAGCATCAACCGCGGCCACCAGGCCGCACGCGCGGCCTCCAGCCGTAGAGAGGATGGCGACGATGGCGACGGTGGTTACCTTGATCCAAGCGATGGTGATGCTCGGCCTGCGGTTGGGGACGCGCCTGATGAGCAGCGCCAAGGAGCATCCTGCGTCGCTGAAACTGGCCACGGGCGTCCGGCCCAGCGCCTTCACGCGGGTGCTGACTGAGCTGGAGGTCGCGGTCGTGAGCGACTGGCGCTGCGGCGTGGCCGTGGAGCTGCCGGGGATGCGGACATTCGCGCCGCGGCTGGCGGGGGACGGCGCGATAGGGCTGCGCCAGCGGCCGGCGGGTAAGCTGAAGCGCGCATACCGGGCGCTGGACGCGTTCGAGGGCGAGGTGGTCAACCGGGACAACATCGGGTGCGGCCGGAGGACTACAGGACTACAAGCGCCTCTGGGACGCGGAGCACCCGGACGATCCGTTGGACCTGACGCCGCCGTACCTGCGGAGTGTGTAGCGGCGGGCGGGGGCTTGACAAGCGAAGAGACGATGCGCGGGGTGCTCCTTGAGGGCGCCCCGCGTAGCTGCGCGCGGAAGGGGCGGCTTGGAGCGGCGCGCTGCGACTTGGAGCGGACTTGGACTGTTGATCGCGCCGAAGTGAAGTGGTTGTTGCAGCTGAATCCATGCTTTGTTGCCCCTGTGGAAAGCACTTACCAATGCCCGATTCAATCATTGGTCCAAGCGCGGTCAAGCTTTGGGTTGGAGACGGCGACTCAGACCTATCGGCAACGCCAATCTCCCCTCCTCCGAAATCAGGAAGAGCGGCGCGGGCGGCTGAAACGATGGTGTCTGTACGACAAATCCGGAGCACCGCGGCGTGTGTATCCTCATGCGCCCTGTGCGCACACACACTGTGGCGTCGTCAAGCAGGGTCTCTATCGTATCGATGTAGGCAAGTACACCCTTGTTGCCGACTTGATGTTCTGCGAGATCTCAATCAACTCCCCGCTTTCTGTCAGTGCCACGATAGTAGTCTGGCGCAATCCGGCACATGCTATTGATCGAATATCCCCCACACTTGTAATGGACAATTCATGCCAGCTCTCTGTGCCGCGCTCTGTAATTGCCACATAGCCATCCGTTCCTGCGACTGCGGCAACCCGTCCATCGCAGACAGCCACATCCAACAAGTCACGTTTGTCAACTTCAAGGTGAGGGTAGAAAAGGGGCCATGGAAGAGAGTCCTTTCCAACAGAAGTCAATAGGCCTCCATTTCCAACGGCCAGATATCCGCCGGATGTGTCATCGTACCAAATGCTGTTGATTGGTCCGTCGGCAGCCAAATTATCCCCTGAGCTATATCGTACACAGGCCCCTCGATCACACAGCTGCTGAGTCAGTGAGAATCCGGGCGCACCATCTCCATCAGTTCCTCCAGCAACCCAACTATCTGATGCTCCATTGAAAATTCCAACTACATCGAGGAACACCACCCGTGGGTCGTCAAAGTCACTCTGGTCTGTTGACGTGAAACCAGTTGCGGTTTCGAACCTGACCACGATACCTTCGCCATTAGCGCTTCGTCCCGCTGCATAAATGTTCTCAGGCGACGCGGATACCGCACTGACTTCTCCGTCTGTAAGCGCGGTGACTTCAGTGAGTTCTTCAAACCGCACCGACATCAATTTGCCGGTGTCTGTTCCGATCCAGGCAGTTCCGTCGGCCAAAGAAATGTCGACGAATTGTCCGCCGTTGATGGAGCGCCAAACGCGCGATTCACCGGCCCGTAGTCGACGTAAAAACTGCCCTGCGCCATCAATTACCCATAGAGTCCCCTCGTCATCGGTCTCTAGATCTACGCCGCCCGGTGAACCCACAGACTCAAGTCTTGCCCAAGACCAGCCGGGTGCTCCCTGGAGAGCGGGTATGGTTGGGCTACTATCCAAACGCTTCGTTGGGGCCGTCGGCACACCACATAACAGGGTCGCAATTAGGAGTTGACTTATGCTCCTCGCCATGTCTGTACCTCTCGTGATCGGGCGCAGCCCGCCTTGTATTGCCCAGCACGGAGTGGGTCATTCTGAGCCGGAAATCAAGGTAAGGGTCTGGCCTCCGACGAGCACCTAAGACGTGTTCATGGATTGACGCGGTAGAGCTGCTGCACAACCGCCCCCGCCAGCTGGATACTGGGAGCTAGAATTCGCACCTCAGCATCCTTGCGTTGAACAACCACGTCGACACCGTTTGACAAAGGAAGCACCAAGGTGTCGACCGAGCCGAACTGAACTGGCACATAGTCATTCGCATTGCCAAGGCCCGATTGGAGGCCCTGGGATGTCGGTCTAGTTTCAATGATGATGGTATCCGAGATGGCATTTGCGCTACCGGCGTAGAAAACCTGAGCGAAGTCGAGATAATCCGACTCAGTTCCAAGCGATTCCTTGAAGACGCTCAATGATCATAGCAAAGCTTGCTAACGGATCAAATCGGTGGCATTGATCCTGCTTTGTCCCCGACCAAGCGCAGATCCCATGGAGTAACACGATGCGGACAAGGCTCAACGCTCCGAAGCGGCTGCCGGTCCCTGGCGCGGCAATGGCCGTGTCCATCGCGATCATCCTCGTCACGGGCATCGAACCTTCAGCGTGGGCCGAGCGCTGGTGGAACGTGCCTTCCAGGTCATCTTCGCCTCCAGCGGCCGACGAAGCCGACGACGCGATCGACCGCGCAGCGGCGCCCGACCAGGCCTCGCCCATCCTGGGCACCGCCCTCACGATCGTCTCCGACGGCACGGCGCCTTGGGAGGACCGGCCCCTCGAAGTCCCCGGGATCGGGACGCTCCCCGGAAAGCGCGGCGTTGCGGACCCGGGCGATGACACGGGGCCAGGCGATCCCGTGGTGCGCTCGTGGGACACGGTGACCTATCGCCTGGCCGTGAGCATCCGCGACGCGGCAGTCGAGGACCTGGTCGCGGAGGTCGTGCTCAGCGGCCCAGTCGTCTGGGACGCGCAGCAGGTGGTCGCGCTTGGGCTTGGCTCATGCCGTGGTGGTGCGACCGTCCACGATGCGGGCCGGCGATTGCGCTGCGTGGTAGGGCGCATCGAGGCGCCGCCTGCGGTCACGATCGCGCTGGACCTTTCCGCCCGCGTCAGCGGCTCGGCGCCGCAGGGTGCTGCGATCACGGCCGCGGCGTCAGTCCGCGGCGCGGACGTCGTCCCCGATCCCGACCCGGCTCGCTGCCAGGTCCCGCGCGACGGCGGCTGCGACGCCACGGCTCCCGATGTCACCGTATCGAGCGTGCCGTCCGCTGAGCTCCGCAAGTTCCTGGTGGAGGTCAGCCCCGCGACGGTCGATGGGGCTCTCGGTCGCTCGCTGAAATGGCGGCTGGACGCCGTGCTCGGCGCTGACGGCGATCTGCGCGGCACGTCGGCGCCGGTCGGCGGACCCTGGACGCTGCCCGATTGGTGGCATGCCACGGGCCGCGGCACGACGGTCCTCGACCTGCCCGTCAGGCTGATGGGCTGCACCCACGTCGGCGAGGGCGCCGAGTGGGCGTGCGACCAGCCGGGCGGCGACGGGACACCGGTCGAGGTGACCATCGAGCAGCTCGATCTGGCGGCCGTCATGTCGGACCGGGCCGCGACCACGCTGGCCAAGGTGGTGGGCGCGCTGGACGTCGAGCTGTGGGTGCCGGAAGCTGATCTCCTGGCGACAAAGTGGGACGTCACGTTCCAGAACTGCTTCGCAACGGCGATCGGGCGACCGGACGAGCCGTTGTGGGCACCTGTCGATGCCCAGGGGCAACTAAACCTCGGCGGGCTTTTGGAGCCGGTCCAGAACAACTGCGCGGTGGCGGTCCTGCCGGTGCCGCGTCCTGCAGGGCCCGGTGGGGGAGGGGGCGGAGGGGGACGGGAGAGGCCCCGTCCGCCCCGCACGTCAGAGCCGGTCCGGCCCCGCCCTCCGCGCGCCACGCCGACGCCGCTCGCCAGCGTGACCAAGCGCTACACGCCGATCGGCCTGGGCGACGGCGTCGCGGAGGGCACGGAGTTTGCGGCGGAGGTCGCTGTGCGGGTGCTTGCGGACGATGCCCTGCCCGAAGTGATCGCCTGCGACAAGTGGGACAACGGCACGCACACGTTGCGGGAAGGCGGCGTCGGCGGGGTGAGCGCGTGGTGGCGCAACACCGACGGCGAACTTGCGGAGATGGATCCCGACAACATCGTCGTGGAGTTTGCCAAGGGGCCTTGGGGACGGCAGGTGCCGGACCATATCAGCGTCGGCGAGCGCTGGTACAGGCAGTCCGTGTCGACCTGCACCGACTCGGCGGCGATCGCGCCGCCCGGGTGGGCCACCGCCGACCGCGTGGACTTCCAGAACGCAGGCCGGCTGACGATCGACGCGCGGGACGTCAATATGGTGCGCGCACGCTTCGTCGATCCGGTGCCGCCGGGCGTCGAAGTGTGGATCGAGGTCATGCTGCGGGCCGAGTCGAACCCAGCAGGCGCGTGGCTGATGAACTACGGCGCGGGCGCATGGGGCCAAGGGGCAGCGGGGAGCCCAGGGAGCGGTACCTGGCAGGCGGAAGGGTGCTTCGGCGCGACCGGCGCGGGCAGCTGCCGCGCGTGCCCCAAGCCCGCGCCCGGCTCCCGTTGGCGGCCTGGCCCGCTCGGCGACATGCTGGTGCACGCGGGCGTGCCGGTTTGGCTGCGCAAGCAGAATGATCCACCCGCGCCCGCTGGCAGCCCGATCATCCTGGCCGGCGAGACGGCGGCGTTCACGCTCAAGGCCAGCACCTTCCCAAAGCCCGGCGACCCGCCGCCGCCGGACTACCCGCCGGGCGCGAGCGCGGTCCAGGTCGTGCTCACCGACACGCTGCCGGCGGGGATGACCTACCATCGCGGGTCGGCGACCTTGTCCAGCGAGGACATGGACGGCAACGGGGTGCTCGACCCGGGGGAGGACCTCAACGGCAACGGTCGCATCGATCAAGACGTCCCGTTCGAGCCGAGCGTCGCGGAGCCGGCGTTCCACGGCGCCACGACGCTCGTGTGGCGGCTCGGCGACCTGCCCTACGCCACCGAGTCCGCGGTGATCCGGTACGAGGCTCGCGTTTCACGGTTGGTCCGCGCCGGCACGGCGCTCACGAATTGGGTGGGGGTGGCGGCCAAGGGCGATGCGCCACCAGCGTGCACGCGGCCGATCAGGCCCCGTCCACTCCCCACTCCGTTTAGCGCGCTGTCCGATCCGCCTTCGTCGCAGGACCCCGCCGCGCCGGACGATCATCGCCCTGCGCTTCAGGCCGACCCCGCCAAGGCCGAACAGGACGGGCCAGGGGATGTGGTCACAGGGTTGTGCGCGTGGGCGCAGGTGATCGTTGCCAACGCTGCGGCGGCGCAGGTCGAGAAGCAGCCACGACCGGCGGTCGTCGCGAGCGGCGAGGACATGGAGTACCGCCTCGGGCTGGCCAACCTCGCCACCCGACCCGCCGAGTGGTTCGACGCCGTGGACATCCTGCCGCGGCCCGGGGAGCCGCGCGACCCGGAGAGCCGGATCGGGGGCGGCATACAGGACATCTCTGTGGAGCCCGACGGCTCCTGGCGGCCGATCGAGGTGTGGGCATCGGCAGCCGATCCGGACGCGCTCGACACGGCGGGCGGCGGCGTGCGCGATGGCCTGGTCGATCCCGTGGCCGCTTGGGGCGGAGGCCACGAGGGCGGGGTCGGCCTGGGCGGGCGGGATTGGCCGTGCCGCCTGGCGGACGTGGGCAGCGCGCGCTGTCGGGAGATCGGCTCGGCCGGCGACGTCACCGCGCTTCGGCTTTGGGGGCCCGATCCGCAGCCGGGGCGGACGGGCACGGCCGTCGACAGCTTCCTTCCAATGGATGGTCCACCCCGCTTTGTCGACATAACGCTGGGCGTGCCCGGCAGCCGGCCGGGCGACGTCGCGCACAACGCCTGGGGCGGCAGGTTCGAAGGGCTGCCGCTGCCCGTATTCGACGGTGCCGTGATCCGCGTGCCGCCGCTGCCCACGCCCACGCCGGCGATGACCCCGACGCCCGAATCGAGCAGGACCCCGACGCCGGCAGGCTCGGCTACCCCGTCGAGCACCGCGACGGCGACCGCAGCGCGGACGGCCACGCGCACCGCAACGGCCACGGAGGTCGCCGTCCACGCGATCTACCTGCCCACGGGGTTGCGCCTGCCCTGCGCACCGCGGCCCGTGGATACGGCGCTGGTGATCGACGTCTCCTCGAGCATGCTCCGCGCTGCCGGTGATGGCGGTTCCAAGCTGGACGCCGTGATGCGAGCAGCCCATACCTTCCTGGACGGCTTCGAGCCGGCGACTGGCGGCCGCCGGGTCGCGATCGCGGTGTTCAACGAGCGGGCTTGGGTCGTCCAGCCGATGACCGCCGATCGGGTGCGGCTCGACGCGGCCACCAGCGGGTTGGCCCAGCACATCGCCGAGGGGACGCGCCTGGACCTGGGCTTGCTCGCCGGAGCGGAGGCCCTGGGAGATGCCGCCCAAGGACGCTGGCGCGCGATGGTCTTCCTAACCGATGGCTTGCCGAACCGCGTCCCGACACCGGACGGCGGCGGGCGGCAAGAGGACACGGTGCTGGCGGCGGCCGAGCGGGTTCGGGCCGCGGCCATCGAGGTCTACTCGGTCGGGTACGGGCGGGTGAACGCGCCGGACATCGCGGATCGGATATCGCCGGAGCTGCTGCGGGCGATCGCCGGCGACGGCTCGAAGTACTACGAGACGGACGATGCTGGGGAGCTCGCCGTGGTGTTCCGGCGGATCGCGGCTGAGATTGGGTGTGGTCGGGCATCAGAAGGTATCGTGCACCGATGATCGCGGGTACCTCAAGCCAAATCCAGCCCGTCCTGTGAGGGCGCGCTGGTGCCGCTGGCGTTCCACGGCGAAACCGACCTGCGGTTCCAACTCAGCGATCTAACCATCGGCCGATGTGCAAGCGCGTTGGGCCACGATCCAAACACAGAGCACGGAGACCGGCTTGCCCAAACGGATGCGTCGCCAGAGAACGAGACGGACGGGGTCGTTGCGTGCGCCCATGCTCATCGGCGCCCTAGCCATCGGCCTCGTCGCCTGCGCCGTCGATCCGCTGCCGTCGCCGGCCGTGCTGCCCACACCAACCGCCAACGCCACGGCCGATCCCGGGGTGCTGGCCTCCAGGGCCACGCCCGCCGACCTGGCGGCGATCCCGGCGCTTGCCACGCGGGTGGCCCGGATCGAAACGGCCCTCAACGCGGTGCCGCCGGTGCTCCTGTTGGACGAGCCGTTGGCGGAGCTTCAAGCGCTGGCCCAGGATATTGCCGTGCGCGATCCGCGCGTTCTCGCGCTCGTCAGCGACCCGGACACCGGCCAGCCGCTGCGGGCGGAGGTGCTGGGCATCCGCCGCGCCCGCGCCGGCGACCTGGCGGACGGGACAGAGGGTTGCGGCCAGGCCGCGTGCTATCGGGTGGAGCTGTACAACCACGCCGCTAATGCCGCTGTGGTTGCGCTGGTCGACGTAGCCCGCAGCGCCGTGGTCGCCGTAGACGAGTACCCTGGGATGCAGCCCGACGTACCGCCGCACCTCGTCGCGCTGGCCGGGCAGATCGCCGCCGGAGCGCCCGAGGTGGCCGAGGCGCTCGGCGCCAGGCCATCGCCGTCCGAGGCCACCATGGCCGGGTCCAAGACGGCGCTGAACGAGACCCGCTGCGAGCGTTCCAGGCACCTGTGCGTCGCCCCCACCTTCCTGCGTGGCGACCGCGCGCTCTGGGCCATCGTGGACCTCACGGATGGCCTCCTCGTCGGCACGCGGTGGACGTCGCTGGGCAAGAGCGGCGCCGGCCCGGTGGTGACCGAGCACCGGCTGGAGGACGAGGTGGTCAGCGCGCGCTATTGCGAACGGGAGACCGACCTCGTGCGCGGCGACTGGGCCCTGCACTACATCCTGACGAGCTCGGACGGCCTGCGCGTTGCCGGCGTGCGCTTTGCCGGCGCGCCCGTGCTGGACGACGCCAAGCTGGTCGACTGGCACGTCAGCTACTCCGGCACCGACGCCTTCGGCTACAGCGATGCCGTGGGCTGCCCGACGTTCAGCCAGGCGGCCGTGGTGGCACACGGCGGGCCGGTGGTCGAGGACCTGCACGGCGCTGATGGCGCGCCCGCGGGCTTTGCCTTGACGCAGGACTTCGTGGGCGACGAGTGGCCGGCTGAGTGCCACTACTTCTATCGGCAGCGCTACGAGTTCTACGACGACGGCCGCTTCCGCGTGGTGGCCGGCAACCACGGCCGCGGCTGCGGCACCGAAGGGACGTACCGTCCGGTGCTGCGCATCGCCCTGGCGGGGGAGCACAACACCTTTGCTAGCTGGGACGGAGAGGTGTGGGAGGACTGGCCGGAGGAGGACTACGCGCGGCAAGGTGAAGGCGAACCCACGTCGCCCGAAGGCCACGCGTTCCGGGTAACCGACTCTGCCGGGGATGGGTACTTCGTCGAGCCGGACCGCGGCCAGTTCGGCGACGGTGGGCGCGGGGACGACGCGCTCCTCTACGTGACGCTCCACAAGCCCGGCGTGGACGAAGGCCAGGCCGACCTCATCACCATCGGGCCGTGCTGCAACATCGACCATCGCCAAGGCCCCGAGCGCTTCATCGAGCCGCACCCCGAGCCCATCGCGGCCCGCCCGCTGGTCCTTTGGTATGTCGCGCGGCTGGAGAACGACGACACGCCCGGCAGCCAGTACTGCTGGGCCGAGTCCGTGCTGGAGAACGGGCTCTACGTGCCAAGGGCCTATCCCTGCTACGCTGGACCGATGTTCGTGCCGATCCGCCGCCGATGAGCGCGGGCGCATCCGGCGCGAGCAGCCCACCGCAGGCCCGGCGGCGCGTGCCCGCGGTCGTGGTGCTGGCCTCTGCCGCCGGGCTGTTCGCGTCGGCGTGTGGTGCGCCGGACCCGGGGAGCATCGGTGGCGCGCTCGACTGCCGGGAGCGGCCGCGATTTGCCGCGGAGCTCGGCTTCACGGCCGGATCCGCGCTCAGCACGGGCGACGCGGAGCTGCCGGGTTTGGTGCTCGTGGACGTCGCCAATCCTGACCGCAACTACCAGCATCCGTCGTGGGTGCAGCACGGCCACCTCGGGCCCTTCACGCTGGATGCCCACGGCAACGTCTACGTCGCGCCGACGCCCTTCATGAGCCTGCTCGAGAGCCCGCCGGAGGCGCAGAACACGATCTATCGGGTGGACACCGACAGTGGCGAGATGGGCGAGTTCACGCAGTTCGCGCCGGCCGGTCTGCTGTCTGCCGAGAACCCGTTCGGCATCCTCGGCCTCACCTACGATTGCCACAGCGACAGCCTGTACGCCAGCTCGGTGGCGGGCTCGTCGCGGCGGAGCGAGCTCGGCCAGATCGTGCGCATCCAGCTGAGCGACGGCGCGGTGGTGGACAGCCTGCCGGGCATCGACGCGATGGGCTTGGCGGTGTTCCGCGGCACGGAGGACCGACGGCTGATCTACGGCTCGGCGCGCCGACCGGAGGTGTGGTCCGTGGCGCTCGACGAGCGCGGCAGCTTCCAAGGGGCGCCGCGGCGCGAGCTCGCCCTGCCGGAGTGGTCCGACAGGGCGAGCAGCATCGCATTCGACGCCGATGGTCGGATGGAGATCGTGGGCGTACCCTTTGCGTTCAACCTGGCCGTGGGCACCGACGTTGCTCAGGAGAACGCCTACGGCTACCGCTACGACCCGGCGACGGAGAGCTGGCAGGCCGATGCGGCGCCGTAGGGATTGGCACTACGGCCTGCCGCCCCACCACGCCGACGCCGGGCACGGAATGCTGCGCGCAACCTCCGCATACGCCCCCGCCAGATCCTCCGCATCCGGCGCTCGCAGGAAGCCGCCTGCCGTGCTGGCCATCGCCGCCAGGCCGTCAGCATCGATGTCCTCACCCAAGCCGATCGTAAACAGTGTCACGCCTGCCGCCTTGGTCAGATCAGCCTCAGCCACAGCCGCCTCGATGGGCACCGGGTTGGCCCGACCATCGGTCAACAGCACAAGCACGGGCTCATTCCCCGGCCGTCGCCGCGTGCTGTCTGCCAGTGCTTGACCGCCCACGGCAACTGCGCGATCAAGGCGGGTCTGTTGCCCGAGCGTCACAGCGGCAACCGCGGCATCGAGATCAGAGCGGTTACTCGTCAGCGGCGCCAAAATCCTCGCGTCGCTATTGAACGTGACGATTGCCGCTTGATCGCCCAGTGGACTTAATTGGAGTAGATCGAGGAAGGCGTGGGCGGCACTGAGCGCGGCAGCGATCTTGGTACGGCCGAGCCGCGTCGGCTCGTTCATGCTCGTGGAGGCGTCGATCACCAGGGCCACGTCGATGCGCTGCTGCATGGGGTCGCACCGCTCATGCAGCGCAAGCGGGATGTAGATCGGGCGCGGCTTGGCGGTTGGCGATGCGGTGTTTGTTGCCGTCGGAGTGGCGCTTGGCGTGGCGGTCGCTGACGCGCGCGGCGTCGAGGTGAGCGTCGGAGGTTCCGTTGCCACAGGCGTCTTGGTCGGCGTGGGTGTAGGCGACGGGGTCACCGTCGGGGTCGGCGAGGGCTCGAGTTCACCGTTGCGCGTCCAGATGTCCATGTTGATCCAACCGCATCCCAAGGAACTTCCGAGCGGCTCCATCCGATCACCCTCGACCGAGAACACTTGCACTCCCCCCGGTCGATAGCTCTCGGCAATGAGCTTGTCACCGCGCCCGCTCCATGCCAGCGCCAGGAAGACGCCTCCCGGATGCATGAAGTCCTGCAACGCTACCGGCCGCGTCGCGATCTCCTTGAGCGGTTCCGTGCGCGTTGGGTCGAAATCGTAGACTGAGACGCGACTGCGTCCGTGCACGGCCAACCGCCAGCGACTCTCCCAGCCGCCGTTGATCGCCACACCTCCGGTGATCTCGAGTGGTGGATCGGTCGTTAGCGTCCGCGTCGTTCGCGCATCCAGATCGATCAGGGTCAGGTTGCCTGTTCGCCCTTGGTTGACGACAAGGTGGCGATCATCCGGAGCGAGGTCAGCGCGGAGAAAGGCGATCGTAGTGCCCAGTACCATCGTTTGAAGGCCCATTATCGGCGGAATGGAAATCGGCGGGGCGACCTCAGTCAACGTGTCGGTACGGATCGAATGCACGACGTGGCGGTCCGTAACGATGTGCGCCACCGATCCGTCCGCTGACAATTCGATTTGTGCCGTAACGCCGTCTGTCTCAAAGGACGCAAGCGGCTCACCGAGGTTAGTCGGGCGCATCGGGTGCGGAGGGAGCGTGAACTTGCGCACGTGGAATGGTCGTTCGTTAGCTACTACGACGTCATCGCTGTCAGCAGGTGCACGCCACCGTACGGTCGAGAGTAGCAGCGTGTCTCCACTCGGCAGTATCGCCACGTCGCCCATTGTTGCAATGCCATATCGTGATGAGTAATAGTAACCAGAATTCCAGCTCTTCCGGTTCGCATCACGCGGCCACATGGCGTACAGGATCGGCGTGTCTGTCGAGCCACGTGGGGGGTCTGTACGCAACCACGATGGCCAGTAGAGCATATGTGACTGAACGCCCAATGCAAGTCCAGTTGACCAGTCCACGTCTAGGCGCGCTGGTGTAAATATTCTGTTGCCAACGTCAACTACGTTCAGTGTGTCGAGATCGCCGATCTGGATGCTTGCGCACTCAGCGAGACCATCGCTCTTGACGATCGGATCGTCAGTTGAAGCGTCAAACGTATTGCCGACAGAGATTGACGTCGAAGACAACGTTCCTACCAAGCCGATGGCGAGGAACACAACACAGTATTGAATCAGCCGAACCATAGATATCCTCCTCACAATCACCTGTTCGAGACGGGCGGCGGGATGACGTGGGTCCAACCCGGAGCCCAGGCCGTGCTCGACCTCCCCGAGACGGCCACCACGGCCATCGCCGCGTGACAGTCGATCATGGCGTGTGCGCCTGACCGCGGGAGGGGCAGGCCCAGGAGCAGGCGAACGGTGATGGTCATCGCCTGGACTGGGCCCTGTCGCAGGGTGATTCGATTGCCGCTCATCGCATGCTCCTTCCCAGGCCCAGGCCTACCTTCCTCCCCACCACGCCGACGCCGGGCACGGGATGCTCCGCGCCACCTCAGCGTACACCCCCGCTAGATCCTCGGCATCCGGTGCCCGCAGGAAGCCGCCTGCCGTGCTCGCCATCGCCGCCAGGCCCTCAGCGTCGATGTCCTCGCCTAGACCGATCGTGAACAGCGTGATGCTCGCAGCCTTTGCCAGCGCCGCCTCTTCAACGGCTGCTTCGATGGGAACCGGGTTCGCTCGCCCGTCGGTCAGCAGCACCAGCACCTGCTGGTTGGTCGGACGTTGACGCGTCACGTCCGCGAGCGCGTCTGCACCAGCCGCGACGGCGAGGTCGAGGCGCGTCTGTTGGGCCAGAGTGATCGAAGCGAGCGCTGCGTCGAGTGCGAGTCGGTCGTTCGTCAGGGGCGCGAGCAGCTGCGCTTGGGTGTTGAACGCGACGATTGCGGCCTGGTCGCCCGTCGCACCGTCCAGTGCGAGCAGGTCGAGGAAGGCGCGGGCGGCGTCAAGGGCGGCTTCGATCTTTGGTCGGCCGAGGCGAGTGGGCTCATTCATGCTTGTGGAGGCGTCGATGACCAGGGCCACGTCGATGCGCTGCTGTTTCGGGTCGCAGCGCTCATGCAGCGCAAGCGGCATGTAGATCGGGCGCGGCTTGGCGGTTGGCGATGCGGTGTTTGTTACCGTCGGTGTGGCGCTTGGCGATGCGGTGTTTGTTACCATCGGTGTGGCGCTTGGCGTAGCTGTTGCTGACGCACGCGGCGTCGAGGTGGGCGTTGGGGTCTCCGTGAGCACGGGCGTCTCGGTTGGCGTCAATGTGGGCAATGGGGTCACCGTCGGGGTCGGCGAGGGTTCAAGCTCCCCGTTGCGCGTCCAGATGTCTTCATTGATCCAACCACAGCCGAACGAACTCCCGAGTGGCTTCAACTGATCCCCCTCGGCAGCGAACACGCGAACACCTCCTGGACCACGGTCCGATGCAATGAGCTTATCACCCCGCCCGCTCCATGCTACCGCCGCATAGAGCACGCCGACGTTGTCCGGTTGCAGCGCTACGTTGCCCGAGGCGACTTCCTTGAGTGGCGCAGTACTCGTCGGATCGAAGTCGTATATCGCCACCCGGCTGTGTCCGTGGACTGCCAATCGCCATCGGTTTTCCCACCCGCCATTGATTGCCACACCTCCCGTGTTCGCCAACGGTGGATCGAGTGTCAACGTCCGGGCTGTGCGGGCCTCAAGGTCGACGAGCGTCAGTTGGCCGGTGCGACCTTGATTGACAACCAGGTGTCGATCGTCCGGCGCAAGATCGGCGCGCAGGTACGCGATCATCGTACCCAAGAACAGCGTCTTGCGGCCCGTAATAGGCGGGATGGCAATCGGCGCCGCGATTTCGGCAAGCGTGTCAGTGCGAATTGAGTGAATCACGTACTGGTCCGTTACGATGTGTGCTATCGACCCATCCGAGGACAACTCGATTTCAGCTGCAACGCCGTCCGTTTCAAACGATGCGAGCGGCTCGCCGAGGCTTGTCGGGCGGGTCGGATACGGCGGGATGGTGAACTTGCGAACGTGGAATGGGCGTACGTTAGCAAGCATATAGTCGGCCTCGTCAATAGGAGCACGCCACCTCACGGTAGCGAGTAGAAATGTGTCACCGCCGGGGAGGATCGCAGAATCACCCATAGTTGCGATGCCATATTGAAGTGAATAATAGTAGCCGCTGTTCCAGTTTGTCCTCGTCTCATCTCGCGGCCACATGGCATACAGGATGGGCGTATCCGTTGAAGCACGGGGGCGACCCTGTACCCCAGGTGGGTAGGGGAGCATTTTCGGCTGCACGCCAAGGGCGAGCCCAGTAGACCAGTCCACTGTCAGCCTTCCGGGCGCGTCAATCGTATTGCCGGTTGCGATCCCTTGAAGCGTTTCAAGGTTGCCAACGTTAATACGACTACATTGGAAATGTAAGTCGCTTAGTATAATAGGATCATCAAGCGGGGCATCGAGCGCATTGCCGACGGAGATCGACGTCGAAGACACCGTCCCAACCAAGCTGATGGCGAGGAACACAACACAGCATTGAAGCAGCCGAACCATAGATATCCTCCTCACATTCACCTTCTCGAGACGGACGGCGGTATGACGTGGACCCAACCCGGGGCCCAGGCGGTACTCGACCTCCCCGAGACGGCCACCACGGCCATTGCCGCGTGACAGTCGATCATGGCGTGTGCGCCGGACCGCGGGAGCGGCGGGCCCAGGAGAAGGCGGATGGTGATGGTCATCACTCAGATTGGACACAGTAGCACGGTGATTCGGTTAACGCTCATCGCCGGCTCCTGCCCAGGCCACGGCCTACCGCCCTCCCCACCATGCCGACGCCGGACACGGGATGCTTCGGGCCACCTCACCATACGCCTCAGCCAGATCCTCCGCATCCGGTGCCCGCAGGAAGCCGCTTGGCGTGCTGGCCATCGCCGCCAAGCCCTCCGCATCGAGGTCCTCTCCCAGTCCGATCGTGAACAGCGTGATGTCCGCTGCCTTTGCCAGCGCTGCCTGTTCAACGGCTGCCTCGACGGGAACCGGGTTGGCGCGTCCGTCGGTCAGCAGCACCAACACCTGCTGGTTGGTCGAACGCCGGCGCGTCCCGTCCGCAAGCGCCTCCGCACCCGCCGCGACGGCAAGATCGAGGCGCGTCTGTTGGGCGAGGGTGATTGCGTCGAGAGCGGCTTCGAGGGCGGCGCGGTCATTCGTCAAGGGCGCGAGCAGCTGCGCTTGGGCATTGAACGCGACGATTGCGGCCTGGTCGCTAGACGGCCCCTCCAGCGAGAGAAGGTCGAGGAAGGCCCGAGCTGCTTCGAGGGCTGCCGCGATCTTGGGTCGGCCGAGGCGCGTCGGCTCGTTCATGCTGGTCGAGGCGTCGATCACCAGGGCCACGTCGATGCGCTGCTGCGTCGGGTCGCACCGCTCATGCAGCGCAAGCGGCATGTAGATCGGACGCGGTTCGGCGGTTGGCGACGGGGTGTTCGTTGCCGTTGGCGTGGCGCTTGGTGTGGCGGTCGCCGATGCGCGCGGCGTCGAGGTGGGCGTTGGGGTGTCAGTAGGAACGGGCGTTTCGGTTGATGTGGGAGTTGGTGTGTCGGTCGGTGGCGGCGTTGGAGAAGGCACCAGTTCCCCGTTGCGCGTCCAGATGTCGTTCTTCAACAATCCACAACCGAGTGAACTGCGTAGTAGCTCCATTCGGTCGTCTTCTACGGCGAACACCTGCAGACCGCCTAGTCCTGGACTCTCTGCGATCAACTTATCGCCACGGCCGCTCCAGGCGAGGGCTAGGTAAACAACACCAGGGTTCCAAAGATCCTGAGGCGGCACGGCTCCTGTGCTGATCTCTTGGAGCGGCGCAGTGCTCGTCGGATCCAGATCGTAGACCACGACACGATTGCGGGCATGCACGGCCAACCGCCAGCGGTTCTCCCAGCCCCCGTTGATAGCCACACCGCCAGTGATCTCAAGCGGCGGCTCTGTGGTCAGGGTTCGGGCAGTGCGGGCTTCAAGGTCAACCAGGGTCAGCTTGCCTGTGCGACCTTGATTGACGATCAGGTACCGATCGTCGGGCGAGAGGTCTGCGCGCAAGTAAGCGATTGACGTTCCGAGAACCGGGGTACTTAAGCCCGTGATGGGCGGGATTGCAATAGGCGGAGCGACTTCGACCAACGTGTCTGTGCGGATCGAATGGACAACGTGCTGATCTGTGACAATGTGGGCCACCGCACCGTCGGACGTCAACTCTATTTCAGCCGCTACACCGTCCGTTTCGAAGGAGGCTAGAGGCTCTCCAAGGCTCGCCCGGCGTATCGGATATGGTGGCACTGCGAACTTCCGTACGTGGAAAGGCCGTTCGTTTGCGAGGACGACAACCCTGGGGTCATTAGGTGCCCGCCACCGTACGGTTGAAAGCAGAAACGTGTCACCACCTGGGAGGATCGCCGCATCACCGGAGGTGGCGACTCCGTAGCGCAGGGAATAGTAGTAACCGGTACGCCAACTAGTCCTTTCCGCATTCCGCGGCCACATGGCATAGAGGATCGGCGTGTCAGTGATGCCCCTAGGTGGATCAGAATCAGAAAAGGGAACGTACAGATGGTGGGACTGGACGGCCAGAATCAGTCCAGAAGACCAATCTACGTCAAGACGGCCTGGAGTAAAGATCTCATCGCCAGCATACACTAATTCGAGAGTATCAAGGCTGCCCACGTTAACTTGGAAGCACGTACTCCAACCGTCACTCGTAACGACAATGTCGTCACTAGGCCCGGCAGTTGTTGAAGTCGCCACTTGCCGCATTCCAAGTGACCCAACAGCTGCCAAAGCCAGCATTCCACTGCACAGTAGTTTAGCCAATTGCGCTGCCATGATGGATCATCTCCGGGGTATATCGGAAGTCATCGTCATATCTCATACAGTCATCCGAGTTGATGTCGCAGTTGACAACCGCGCGGATCTGGCCGGTAACATGCCATCCTGAAGGCCTGGCCTACGCGTTGAGTCGGGCCGGAACATTGAGAGGCAGACGCGCGGCGGGAAGAAGTGGACCCAACCCGGAGCCCAGACCGTACTCGACCTCCCCGAGTCGGCCACCACGGCCATCGCCGCGTGAGCGTCGAACAAGGCGTTTGCGCCGGACCGCGGGAGCGGCGGGCCCAGGAGCAGGAGGATGGTGCTGGTCATCACTCAGATTGGACACCGTGGCAGGGTGATTCGGTTCACGCTCATCGCAAGCTCCTTCCCAGGCCACGGCCTACCGTCCTCCCCACCACGCGCCGGCCGGGCATGGAATGCTGCGTGCCACCTGCGCGTACGCCGCCGCTAAGTCTTCAGCATCCGGCGCTCGCAGGAAGCCGCCTGCCGTGCTGGCCATCGCCGCCAAGCCCTCAGCATCGATGTCCTCACCCAGACCGATGGTGAACACCGTGACCCCGGATGCCTTCGCTAAGGTGGCCTGTTCAACGGCTGCCTCGACGGGAACCGGGTTGGCTCGTCCGTCGGTCAGTAGCACCAGCACCTGCTGGTTGGTCGGACGCCGGCGCGTCACGTCCGCGAGCGCATTTGCACCAGCCGCGACGGCGAGATCGAGGCGCGTCTGTTGGGCGAGGGTGATTGCGTCGAGAGCGACTTCGAGCGCGGCGCGGTCGTTCGTCAAGGGCGCGAGCAGCTGTGCTTGGGCATTGAACGTGACGATTGCGGCCTGGTCGCTAGACGGCCCGTTCAGTGAGAGAAGGTCGAGGAAGGCACGGGCAGCTTCGAGGGCGGCCACGATCTTGGGCCGTCCAAGTCGCGTCGGCTCGTTCATACTGGTCGAGGCGTCGATCACTAGGGCCACGTCGATGCGCTGCTGCGTCGGGTCGCACCGCTCATGCAGCGCAAGCGGGATGTAGATCTGGCGCGGCTTGGCGGTTGGCGATGCGGTGTTCGTTGCCGTCGGAGTGGCGCTTGGGGTTGCTGTGGAAGTCGCGCGCGGCGTCGGAGTGAGCGTTGGGGTATCCGTAGGGACGGGCGTCTCGGTCGGCGTGGATGTGGGCGTTACAGTTGGCATCGGCGTTGGCGAAGGCTCAAGCTCACCGTTGCGCGTCCAAACGTCCTGATTGAGCCATCCACACCCAAGTGAAGCGCCGATCCGTTGCATCCGATCGCCCTCGACCGAGAACACTTGAACTCCCCCCGGACCATTGTCCCCGGCAACGAGCTTATCGCCCCGGCCGCTCCATGCCAGCGCCGAGAAGAGCGCGCCAGCGGGCTCCGGTTGCAGCGCAACGTTGCCCGTGGCGACTTCCTTGAGCGGCCCGGCGATCGTTGGATCGAAATCGTAGATGGCCACCCGACTCTGCCCGTGGACTGCCAACCGCCATCGGTTCTCCCAGCCGCCGTTGATCGCCACGCCACCCGTCTTCACCAATGGTGGATCGAGCGTCAGCGTCCGGGAGGTACGGGACTCAAGGTCGACGAGCGTCAGATTGCCAGTGCGACCTTGATTGACAACGAGGTGTCGATCGTCCGGCGCAAGATCTGTGCGCAGGTAGCCGATCATCGTGCCGAGGCGCAGTGTCTTGATGCCTGTGAGCGGTGGAATAGCGATCGGCGGCGCGATCTCGGCAAGCGTATCGGTGCGGATCGAGTGAACGACGTGCCGGTCCGTTACGATGTGCGCTAGCGAACCGTCCGCCGACAATTCGATCTCAGCTGCGACGCCGTCGGTCTCGAAGGAGGCGAGCGGCTCGCCCAGGCTGGTCGGACTGTTCGGGTTGGGGGGCAGTTTGAATTTGCGCACGTGGAACGGTTGCACGTTGGGGAGCCAATGATCGTCAACGTCAACGGGAGCACGCCACCTCACGGTCGAAAGCAGAAATGTGTCACCGCCGGGCAAGATTGCTACATCTCCCATCGTTGCTATGCCATATTGCAGTGAATAGTAGTAGCCACTGTTCCAGTGTGTCCTCGTCTCATCGCGCGGCCACATAGCGTACAAGATAGGAGTGTCGGTTGAGACGCGTGGGCGATTTCGCAATCCTGGTGGCCAGTAGTTCGTGTGCATCTGAACGCTCAATACAAGTCCGGTCGACCAGTCCGCATCAATTCGTCCAGGTGTAGAAATCTCGTTCCCAGCGGCTACGTGCATTAGCGTGTCGAGATCGCCGATCTGAACGCTAGCACATGCAGCAGAAGCGTCACTCTTCACAACCGGATCGTCAAAGTTGGCGTCAAGCGCACTGGTGGCAGAGCCTGGCTGCCCAGTGAGCAGTCCAATGGAACCGCAGAAGGTGAGCAGTGCCCACCATCGCCTCATTCGAATCATCGCTTCCTCCTTAGACGCGTGCCCGAAACGGACGGAGGATCGCAATCGGCGCAATCCTCCGTCCGTTTCTCAAGCCCGCTCCAAGCGTTCCTCGATCAAGGCCTGCCTCCCCAGAAGGCGTCGGGCGGGCAACCCAGCCGGAAGGCGATCTCGGCGTAGATCCGGGCCAGCTCGGCCGTGTCCAGCGTCTCGAAGTACATGTCCGGCTCGGTTGCGACCTTTCGCAGGAGCTCCGCGTTGACGCGGTAAGCCGGGTCTTCGGCGTCGGCCTGCCCGACGCCGATGGTGTACATCCGGATGCCGGCGGAGCGCGCGCCCTCGGCCACGGCGAGGACCGTCTCCTCCTGGCTCCCGCCCGGTCCCACCGGGACGCCGTTTGGCAGCCCGTCGGTGAGCAACACGATCACCGGCGTGTTGGCTGGCCGGCGTGACGGGTGCGCCAGCGCCGTGATGCCGATCTCCACCGCCAGGTCGAGGCGCGTGCCCGGGGACAACCCGTCGGGAAGACGGTCGATGGCGTCGTTCAGCGCCTGCGCGTCGGTGTCCAAGGCATGCGCCACCCAGGCCCGCTCGTTGAACGCAGCGATGCTCACCTGGTCGGTGGGTCCGCCCGCCGGCGCAAACGCCATGAGGTCCACAAACGCCCGGGCGGCCGACTGCACCGCGTCCAGCTTGGGCCGCCCATCCCGCGCGGGGCTGCGCATGCTGGTGGAGAGGTCGATGACCAGGGCGACATCCGTGCGCACCAGCTTCTCGTCGCACGACTCGCGGAGGCTGATCGGCAGGTAGATCGGCACCGGCTTGCGGGTCGGCGTCGGGGTGGTGGTGCTGGTGGCTGTGGGCGACGGCGTCGGCGAGGCGGTGGGGGTGGACGTTGGCGTGGGCGTGGGTGTCCGCGTTGGCGTCCTGGACGAGGTTGTCGACGGAGTCGGGGTGGGCGAGGGCGGTGCGCACAAGGACTCGACGTCGCCGAGCAGCTCGTACCGTATGATCCGGGTCCTCTTTGTTCTCCGCCGTGCTCCGATCATCACGATCTTTGCAAGCCGGGTCACCGACTGGTGGACCAACGTTCGGCGGTCCGTGACGGCGCCGGTCGTATTCTCCAGCCACAGCACTTCCGCGTTCAGCTCGTCCTTCAGGCTCAGACCCGTGGCGACCATCTGGTCCGAAGCCGCGAAGCCGGCCAGGGCGCCGGTGAACGCGTGGCCGCGCGTCCCGAAGGCCCGCGAGAGGTCGAAGGCCCAGGCGCCTCCTCGCGCGCGGGCCGAGACCAGATCGCCCGTGTAGCCCGTCGCCCGGTCGCGCAGGCCGACGACCGCGTCGCCGTTGGGGCGGAACGCGATGTCGGCCACGAAGGCGGAGCTGTGCGTGTCGCTCGTTCCGGGCCGTCGATAGTTCAACTCGATGCGCGCGACCTCGTGCATCTCTGAGCCATCCGGCCGCGAGCGATAGATCACCGCCTCGCGGTGGGCCATGGGGCGGACCACGTCCGGCACGACCCCGTGGTAGAGCCAGCCACCACGGAACGCGAGCCCGAACGGGTAGGCCTCAGCGGACCAAGGCTCGGCCCCGGCGCCGTTCGGGAGCACCCCGAGGAGGGTGCCGTCGGGCACCGACAGCCGGTAGATCTGGCGATCCGCGAGGTTGACGGCAAAGAGCTGGGTCGCTTCATCGTCGAGGTCGATGTCCCCAAAGCCGGACTGGACGTAGCCGGACTGGCGCCCGGACCGCTTGGAGGGTGCGATGGACCACGGGTAGACGCGACCTGAGTCGAGCTCGATGCGGTAGATGGCGCCAGGGCCGGCCGATCCGGCGAGCGTCGGCTCGTAGGCGGCGGCATAGAGCTGAGAGCGGCCGGCGTCATAGGCCAGGCCGTTGATCGAACCGAGGCGGGAAGCCTCCGCCAACGCGATCGCCCCGTCGGCCCGGTTGAAGGCCCTGACCGGGACCTTTGCCTCAGACCGCTCCGAAAGCTCCTGCTGCCACTGATGGGCCACGGCAAAGTACGGGTCATCGGACCTACAGGCGGCCGTGATGCGCTGGAATTGAACGGCGGCTGACGTGGCCTGGCTGGCGGGCACCGTCATGCGAGCAGCCCGCGTGGCCAGCGCGGCCTGGGTCGGCACAGCGGCCTGGACCGTGGGCGCGATTGCGGTCTGCATCGCTCGTTGCACCGTGGCAAACGCCGCCGCCGTAGCCTGGCGTGCCACCGCCGTGGCCGATGCGGAGCGGACGAGCTCCTCCGTGGCGCTTGCTACGAGGCCCGGATCCAGCAGTGCGTCGGGCCGGCACAGCACCTCCAGGTCGCCCGAGCCAGCAAGCAAGGGTCGGGGCTGGGCGTCGTAGCTGCCGAGGAACTCGATCCTGGCGTGGTTGCCGTCCTGGTCGTACCAGAGGCCAGTGGCGCCGTCCGAGTCGTGCAAGCCGGCATGGCCCATGGCGGCGACCAGGTCCAAGCTCTGAAGGACCGCCAGGCCTCCGGTGGCCGACTCGTCGAAGTCGGCCAGGACGTCGTCGTAGTGCTCCGGCTCCACCACGGCCTTCCACGTGCCGCCCTCCATCACGACGTCAAAGACATCGCCCAGGCGCTCGGGACGCTCCGTGACCGAGGCATCCATGGCCAGGTTGCGCACGCCGACCACCATGCTGCCGTCTGGACGGAAGTCGATGTCGGCCAGCACCGGTTGGTCCAACCAGCTCCACGGCGTGACGCCGCCCGCCGAGTTCACTGGGTTAAGGGGGAAGGCCACGACCTCCTCCATCTGGCTGCCGTCGAATTGGGAGCGGTAGATGCGGCCGACGGGGTTGAGCTCGTCGAGGGTGGCGCCGGCGATGTCCATGATCCCGTGATAGAGCCAGCCCTGGTGCACGGCCAAAGCAAAGGGACGCATCTCGACGGCGCCGGCCAGGTTGGTGCCGCCGTGCGCAAAGCTGCCCAGGACCTCACCGCCCGGCAGCGCGAGGCGGTAGATTCGGCCGTCGAAGAGGTTGGCGGCAAAGAGCGACGTGGCTTCCGGGTCGATCTCGATGTCGCCGAGGCTCATCCGCCCGACGCGATCAGCTGCGGGGGCGTCGGCGTCGCTGCCCATCCGGTGCGCGTTGACGGGGCCGGCCGCAAGGGTCGCAAGCCGCGTGACGGCGCCGGTGGCCAGGTCCACGCGATGGATGGCGCCCGGGCCGCCGGGCGGGAACAGGCTGCCGCGCTTCATGTAGGCCGCGGCGTAGACCTGTAGGCGGCTGGCGTCGTAGGCCATGCCGTACACCGTGCCCACCTGGGCGTACGTCGCCAGCGGCACCTGCTGGGCCTGGGAATCATCGAGCGTGTCCCGGAATGCAAAGACCACGGGCTGGTCGGCGACGTTGCCAGCCGCGATATGGTCGACCGAGCGCGAGGTGACCAGGTACGGGTTCGGCGAGCCGCACGCCTCCGGCAGGCGCTCCGAGCCCATGGCCTGCGCACCGGATGGCAGGGCCGCGGCCCGTCCGGCGAGGGCCAGAGCCAGTGCGGGGACGATGACGAGGCTGGCGCGCAGGAGGCGGGGGTGGCGTGCCATGGGTTCTCCCGATTGCCGATGATGGGGGGTTGGCCGGGCCAGGCTGGCCACCATGCCGTTGGTGATCGGCGGACGGTCCATTGGACACGGGGACTGGACGGGGGGTTCATCGGGTTATGGCGGCGAGCGGAACTAGCCCGGAGCGCATGGCAGCTGGCAGCCCGATGCGGCGCCGAAGGGATCGGCATCACGGCCTGCCGCCCCAGAAGGCGTTGGGCGGGCACCCCAGCCGATAGGCGATCTCGGCATAGATCCGGGCCAGCTCGGCCGTGTCCAGCGTCTCGAAGTACATGTCCGGCTCGGTTGCGACCTGTCGCAGGAGCTCCGCGTTGACCCGGTAGGCCGGGTCCTCAGCGTCGGCCTGCCCGACGCCGATCGTGTACATCCGGATGTCGGCTGTTCGCGCGCGCGCGGCCATGGCAAGGACCGTCTCCTCCTGGCTGCCGCCTGGCCCCAGCGGGACGCCGTTCGGTAGCCCGTCGGTGAGCAGCACGATCACCGGCGTGTTGGCTGGCCGCCGTGATGGGTGCGCTAGCGCCTCGATGCCGATCTCCACCGCCAGGTCCAGGCGCGTGCCCGACGCCATCCCATCGGGCAGACGATCGATGGCGTTGTACAGCGCGTTCGCGTCGGCGCCGAGGGCAAGCGCCACCCAGGCCCGCTCGTTGAACGCGGCAATGCTCACCTGGTCGGTGGGGCCGCCGCCCGCCGCAAACTCCATGCGATCGACGAACGCCCGCGCGGCCGATTGCACCGCATCCAGCTTCGGCCGTCCATCCCGCGCTGGGCTGCGCATGCTGGTGGAGAGGTCGATGACCAGGACGACGTCCGTGCGCACCAGCTTCTCGTCGCACGACTCGCGCAGGCTGATCGGCAGGTAGATCGGCACCGGCTTGCGGGTCGGCGTGGGCGTGGTCGTGTGGGTCGCCGTCGGCAGCGTCGTCGGCGACGCGGTGGGGGTGGACGTGGAAGTGGACGTCGGTGTCGGCGTGGGTGTCCTGGACGGGGTGGGCGTCGACGTTGGGGTGGGCGAGGGCGGTGCGCACAAGGACTCGACATCGCCGAGGAGCTCGGAACGTATGATCCGTATCCTCTTCCTCGCCGGCCGTCCATTGATCATCACCATCTTTGCAAGGTGGTACACCGACTGGCGGACCAGCGTTCGGCGGTCCGCGACGGCGCCGGTCTCGTGCTCGAGCCAGAGCACTTCCGCATCCAGCGCACCCTTCTCGCTCAACCCCGTGGCGACCATCTGGTCGCCTTGCGCAAAGCCAGCCATGGCACCGGTGAACACATTGCCGCGCGTCCCGAAGGCCCGCGAGAGGTCGAAGGCCCATGCGCCCCCTCGGGCGCGGGCCGGGACCAGATCGCCCGTGTAGCCCGTCGCTCGGTCGCGCAGGCCGACGACCGCGTCGCCGTTGGGGCGGAACTCGATGTCAGCCACGAAGGCGGAACCGTGCGTGTCGCTGGTGCCGCGCCGTCGATAGTTCAGCTCGATGCGCGAGACCTCGTGCATCTCCGAGCCATCCGGCCGCGAACGATAGATCACCGCCTCGCGGCGGAGCATCGGGCGGGCCACGTCCGGCACGACCCCGTGGTAGAGCCAGCCATCGCGGTAGGCGAGCCCGAACGGGTAGGCCACGGCGGCCCATGGCTCCGCCCCGGCGCCGTTCGGGAGCACCCCGAGGATGGCGCCGTCGGGCACCGACAGCCGGTAGATCTGGCGATCCGACAGGTTGACGGCAAAGAGCTGGGTCGCATCAAAGTCCAGGTCGATGTCTCCGAAGCCGGACTGGACGTAGCTCGTCTGGCGCACGGCCCGCTTGGAGGGTGCGATCGACCACGGGTAGACCCGCCCGGAGTCGAGCTCGATGCGGTAGATCGCGCCGGTGCCGGCCGACCCGGCAAGCGTCGGCTCGTAAGCGGCGGCATACAGCTGAGCGCGGCCGGCGTCATAGGCCAAGCCGTTGATCGAACCGAGGCGGGACGCCTCAGCCAACGCGATCGCCTCGTCGGCCCGGTTGAAGGCCCTGACCGGGACCTTGGCCGCAGACAGCTCTCCGTTCTCTTGCTGCCATTGATGGGCCACGGCAAAGTACGGGTCATCGGACGTACAGGCGGCCGTGATGCGTTGGAACTGAACGGCGGCGGATGTGGCCTGGCTGGCGGGCACCGTTTGGAGAGCGGCCCGCGTCGCGAGCGCGGCCACGGTCGGCAAGGCCGCGCGGATCGTCGGCGCGACGGCGGTCTGCCTGGCCTGCTGCACCGTGGCGAACGCCACCGCGGTGGCCTGGCCTGCCACGGCCGTGGCCGAGGCGGAGCGGATGACATCCTCCGTTGCCTTCAACACGAGGCTGGGATCGAGCGGCACGTCGGGCCGGCACAGCACCTCCAGGTCGCCCGAGCCAAGCAGCAGGGGTCGGGGCACTGGGTCGTAGTTGCCGAGGAACTCGATCCTGGCGGGCTGGCCATCCGGTTGGTACCAAAGGGCGGTAGCGCCGTCCACGTCGTGCTCGCCGGCGTGGCCCATCGCCGCGACCAGGTCCAGGTTGCGAACGACGGCCAAGCCTCCGGTCACCGATTCGTCGAAGCCGACCAGGTCGTCGTTGAAGCGCTCCGGCTCCAGGACGGCCTTCCACGCGCCACCTTCCAAGATGACCTCGAAGACATCGCCCAGGCGCTCGGGACGCTCCGAGACCGACGTGTCCATGGCCAGGTTGCGCACGCCGACCACCATACGGTCGTCTGAAGAGAAGTCGATGTCGGCCAGCACCGGTTGGTCCAACCAGCCCCACGGCGAGACACCGCCCGCCGAGCCCACTGGGTTCAGGGGGAAGGCGACGACCTCCTCCATCTGGCTGCCGTCGAATTGGGAGCGATAGATGCGGCCGATGGGGTTGAGGGCGTCGACGGTGGAGCTGGAGATGTCCATGACCCCGTGGTAGAGCCAGCCCTGGTGCACGGCCAGCGCGAACGGACGCATCTCGACGGCGCCGGGAAGTTGGGTGCCGCCGTGCGCGAAGCTGCCGGCGACCTGACCGCCCGGCAACGCGAGGCGATAGATCCGGCCATCGAAGAGGTTGGCGGCGAAGAGCGTCGTGGCCTCCGGGTCGATCTCGATGTCGCCGAGGCTCATGCGGCCGACGAGGTCAGCCGCCGGGGCGTCGTCGTCGCTGCCCATCCGATGCGCGTTCGCGGGACCGGCGGCCAGGGTCGCAAAGCGCGTGACGGCGCCGGTGGCCAGGTCCACGCGATGGATGGCGCCCGGGCCGCCCGGCGGGAAGAGGCTGCCGCGCTTCATGTAGGCCGCGGCGTAGAGCTGCAGGCGGCTGGCGTCATAGGCCATGCCGTACACCGTGCCCACCTGCGCGTACGTCGCCAGCGGCACCTGCTGGGCTTGGGAATCATCGATGGTGTCTTGGAAGGCGAAGACGACGGGCTGGTCGGCGACGTTGCCAGCCGCGATATGGTCGACCGAGCGCGACGTGACCAGGTACGGGTTGGGCGAGCCACACGCCTCCGGCAGGCGCTCCGAGCCCATGGCCTGCGCATCGGATGGCAGGGCAGCGGCCCGTCCGGCGAGGGCCAGGGCCAGGGCGGGCACGATGACGAGGCTGGTGCGCAGGAGGCGGGGGTGGCGTGCCATGGGAGCTCCCGTTTGGTGATGATGGTAGGTTGGGCTGGCCAGGTTGGCCAATCTGCCGTTGGTGATCGCCGGACGGTCCATTGGACACGCGGACTGGCCGGGCGGTTCATCGGGTTTTGGCTGGGAGAGGAATCTGGTCCAAGCCCGGAAGGGTGGCCGCCTGATGGCACGCATTGCCTCACCAGGAATCACACCGTAGCCCTGCCGTTGCCTCACGAGTAATGTCACCCGGCGCCGACAACTCGACGACGCCCAGGAGGACATGCCATGAGGCCAGGAATGAGCTTCCAAGCCAGACGCGAACTGCTGCGCCGGGTGACATTCTCCCGTGAGGCAATGCGCACTTGTCTAATCGGCATGCGCACCCACCCATGGAAGATTCGCTGAGTAGTCAAAGCGCTCAGCCAAACCCGGGCCACCGCCGTTGTCAGTCGAATAATGCAAGATAAGCCCAAGAGTACCCACAGCCCAACCCTCCGCGGCCGAGATCATCTTCAAGCGCAGCAAGTACTGCTTCTCGAGATCTAGTTCGACGGGCGATTCGACTTCTGTCCACTCGCCCTCCGAGTAGTGCATTATCGCGGCACCGACCGCCCAACCCTCGTTCGGCGAAACAAAGTCGATTGCAGTCATCTCCTTGTTGCTAGGATTAGGAATCACGAGCCATTCCTCACCATTGAAGTGGAGGAAATTCCGTCCTGCTACCGCCCACACGTCGGATGGTGAGATAATATCTATGCTCGAGATCAAGCCCTCTACGGGAGAGGGCATGGACGCCCATGATACTCCGTCAAAGCGCGAGAGACTCCCGCTACCCCCAACCCATCCGTACGATTGGGACAACATGTGAATCGTGAAGCAGTTATCAGTCGCTGGAAAGTCATGGAAGCTCCACCTATCTCCATCGAATCGGAGCATGTTGCTCTCGATCGGCGGAATGATGTTAGCTTTGTCAATGCACATCCACCCGTCGCTCTCAGAAACCATATCTACATCCATCAGAGTTGCCCGAAGATTGTCCATGACAGGGCTCTGCGCGCGCTCCCACCGCTCACCGGTGAAGCGCAGGGGTACGCCGTCGTCGCCTGCGATCCATCCGTCTGTCGGAGACACCATACTAATGCCCCTCAACGTTCGGGTGAAGGTATCAACACCATATACTTGCGACGACTCAGCGCCCATCCTGAACACGCCACCATGTTGAGCGGCCAGCCAGACACTTCCGTCAATAGTTGTGTCCAGATCCTCGAAGCCTCTTCCGAAGGACAGGATGTGCCATCCTTCCGGCGGCAAGACGCGCTGCCACGTCGACGAAGCTGCCCTGGTGGCGCCGACGTTGACAGTTCCACCGAGACTCTCTTGGTGAAGCCGAGAGCTTGCTGTCAAGCTGGCAGCAATCACAATCGACATTCCAACGACCGCGCTCAACATCAGTTGCTCCGGCCACCTATCGCTCACGGTTACCTCCTTCTCGTGTCTTCGATGCCCTACAACGCAGGCACAACCGAGTGCCCTTAGCCCTACTCCCCATATAAGCTCGTGCACTCACAGCAGATATACTCAATTTTCAGCTCACTGCACGTATTATTGCATGCTATGGGACAGTCATTGCTCTGAGACTCAATTGTCCACCACGTTGGCGCAGTTAGAGTATCAAAGGTACATGTTCAGCCCAACGCCGAACACGCGGCCAGTCTAACCGCTCACGGAGCCGAGTTCAACCGGCTGCTTCGGCGTCCGGCATGATGGGCACGATCGAGGGGGCGGTCTGGCCGTGGAAGTGCGCGTCGACGGCCTCGGTGAGGTAGCCGAAGACATCGCGGCGCTGGAGCTGGAGGGTCGCGCAGACCGACAGGATCCGCTCGACGAACCGGGCGCCGGCCTCTGAGTGGCAGCCGTAGCTTAACTTGCCAGATGACGGCGTAGCGGAGCAGCCGCTCGCATAGGTTGTTCGTCACCGGAATCCGGGAGTCCGAGAGGAAGGTCCAGAGGTGCGTTTCGTGTTTGAGGATCTGCGCGGCCTTGGCTCGCGCCTGATGACCCGGCGCGTTGGCCTGTGTCCAGGTCAGCAGCCGCCGCGTTCGCTCGCGCACCGGTTCGAGGCGTTGGACCATCTCGTTGTGGCTAATTTTGCCGGCTTGGCGGTCGGCGTAGGCCGACATCACCTCCTAGGCAGGCAACAAGCTGCTGGCCGTGCCACGGACTGCCGAAGCGCTCGACCATCGCCGTGAAGTCACGCAGCAGGCGCGCCCAACAGAACTGTCGCCGCATCAGGAAGGCGTACGCGGTCCAACGATCGCAGCATACCACGCCGCCGAACGCGTCGCCGAGCACCTGTTTCACCACCGCACTGCCGCGGCTCCGAGCGATCGTGAAGACTGCGAGCTGATCGGTGGCCGTGATCCACACTGGCTTTGGTGCGGCAGAGGCCTGCCGGTCTCGTCCTTGCCGACTACCTCTTCCGTGCGCAAGGTCGCGCGCGCCTCGTCGACCGGCACCTCAAGCGCCGCGCTTACGCGCTGCTCCATCGCACAGATCTTTCCGGGGCTGAGCGTCAGCCCGTAGAGCACGTCGAACAGCTCCACGACCAAGCGCTTGCTCTGCCGGAACCGGCCGACCAGCAGCGCCGACAGCGCATGCACCGTCGCGCCAAAGACGCTCCCAGGCAGCCCAACGGGTGCCTCCGCCTGGGTCATGCACCCGCATGCCAGACATCCCAGCCGGTGCAAGCGATACTCGGTGACGATCACCTTCGGCGGCGGAATCTCGATCATCTGCCGGCGCAACGGCGCTGGATCTTCCCCCAGCAACAGCGTTCCGCAGCCCTCGCAACACACGGGTCGGATGTCCTTGACCACGTCGACCTGCTCGATCGGCGCCATCGTTCGCGTGGTGCCTGCGTGCCCCGGCTGGCCGCCGGGCTTGCGACCCCGCTTCTTCTTCGCCGGTCGCGGCGCCGTCCCGGGTCCGTCCGAAGACGGTGGCTTCGAGGAGTTCCGACTGTTGATCCCGAGCTTCGCCTGCAGCTCCTCGACCAGGCGCTCCAGCATGGCGATCCGCTCCAGCAGCGTCGCACTCGTCGCCTGAAGCGCCGAGATCGTCGTGTGCTGCTCGGCGACGGTCGCCTGCAACGCGCCGTTCTCGGACCGCAGCCTGGCATTCTCAGCCGCCAGGCGATGGACCGTCGAGCGCTTATCGCTATCGGCCTGTCGGCCGCGCAGGAGACGCAACATTCGGCTGGGTGTGGCCAAAAACCGTCCGGTTAGGCTGGCCAGGGTGGGCAGGCTGTCTTGAGCGAGAGGAGCCGGCAGGCCAGCGCGCTTCGTGGGATACTTGGGATTCCAAGCAAGGATCCAAGGCCCACGGAGGTGAACGATGGCCGCCGACTCCCATGAGATTGTATACCGACGCGAGCAGGTTCAGGAGCAGTTCGCGGCTTTGACGCGGATGGTGACGGGTCCAGACGCGAGATCCGCGACGGCGCTCGAGATGGAGTCGCGGCTCTTCCGCGCGCTGCTGGACCTTGGTCGGCAGCTGCTGATTCTCTTCTTTGCGACGCGAGCCGCGGTGCGGCCGAAGACCCCGGTGGCGGCGGATGGAACGCTGCTCGAGGCGTGCCGGCAGCGACCGAAGACCTACCTGTCGGTGTTCGGCAAGATCGGCTTTGAGCGCCACCGGTTCTTCGCGAGAGGCAAAGACGCGGTGAGCCCGTTGGACGCGGAGCTGTCGCTGCCGGAGCGTTGCTACTCCGCGCTCCTGCGGGACTGGGCCGGCCACGAGCTGGCGGAGGCGCCGTACGACTCGGGTATCCAGGTCTTGGAGCGGATCCTGAACCTTCGGCTGTCCAAGAACGCGCTCGAAATCATGGTTGGGGAGGATTCCCGTGAGGTGGACGCCTTCTACGAGGAGAAGCCGTTGCCGGCGAAGGAAAAGGAGGGGCCGATCCTCGTGGCCCTGGCGGACGGTGCAGGCGTGCGGCTCGTTGAGACGGGGCCGAGCGAACTCACAGGGCACCAGACGAGCAAGCGGGAGGCTATCGTCACGGGGGTCTACAGCATCCAGCCCTACCGGCGCAGCCCGGAAGCGGTGGTCGAAGCCCTGTTGCACAAGCCCGGTCAGGATGAAAGCGAAGCGCCCAGGCTGCGGCGCGTTCGTCCGAAGCCGATTGGCAAGGAACTGCGTGCAACGCTCGACGGCAAGGCCGCGGCGATCGGCCGACTCAGCCAGCGCGTTCAGCGGCGCGACAGCCCTCACATCCAGCACCGGGTCGCGATTAGCGACGGATCCGAGGCCCTTCGCGAGCATCTGGCCGCTGCGCTTCCCGGGTTCACCCATGTGCTCGACATCATCCACGTCCTGGACTATCTCAGGGAGGCGGTGAAGGCCTTGAACGGCGGCTGGACCTCCGCCCGCTCAGAGGACGACCTCCGGAAGCAGCTCGAAGCCCTGTTGGCAGGCAAGACCCAGGCTGTGATCGATGAGCTGCTCGCCCGCGCCGACGCCAGGGGTCTCGAAGCGCACCGCCGCAAGCCGGTCGACGACGCCGTCCGCTACTTCAGCAACCACGCCCAGTCCATGCGCTACGACCTCTACCTTGCTCGCGGCTGGCCGATCGGAAGCGGCGTGATCGAAGGCGCCTGCAAGCACGTCGTCCGGGGCAGGCTCGACGGCTCCGGCATGAAGTGGACGCGCGCGGGTGCTCAGGCCATGCTCCAGCTGCGAACCGTCCGCATCAACGGCGACTGGGACAGCTACCAGCGCTTCCTGCGGCATCGCCAGCACCTCGATCTCTACGGCGAGAACGCCGCGCCGCAGCCGCCCGAACTTCAGGCGCTCGCAGCGTGACCCGGACGGTTTTTGGCCACACCC
>Ga0326597_10000301_pt1 | contig 93158 bp, 69 predicted proteins | sample RVTome_12_FD_203789 | JGI IMG/M metagenome (GOLD analysis project Ga0326597, IMG submission 203789) | Soil microbial communities from uranium-contaminated site in the Upper Colorado River Basin, Wyoming, United States - RVT100D185 | ecosystem: Environmental > Terrestrial > Soil > Contaminated >...
CGATCGGCCCCCACCCGGAGGCGAGCGAAGCGAGCTGGGGCCGATCGGGAGACGACGCGAGGCCCGGTGAATTCTCACACAACGATCGCAGCAACCGTTAGGGCAAAATAACTCGGGAATCGACACCGTCACGAACCTGGAGCTGGCACTGCGCGATCCGAACGACGGCACTCCCCAGGTCGCCCCGAATCTGGTTCTCTCCGAGGTATCAGAGAGCCGACAGGGGTTCACGGATTTGAACGGAGACGGGGACACGGACGATACGGTTCCCATTATCTTCCACGCACCGTCCGGAGAGGTGAGGAATCTCGGCATCGCGATGTTCATCCGGCCGGTCATCGACGGGGATCTTGTCGTCTTTTCGGCTTTGGAGTCCGGCGAGAACCGCGATCTGAACGGCGACGGCGACACGGACGATCCGGTGCTCCACTTCTACGACGCCCTGGAGGATCGCGTCGGAAACCTTCGCAAGGCCGATTTCGAGGAGTTCCTCGACGAGCATCTTGTCGCGTTTAATGTATCGGAGGGCTTACAAGGTTTCACTGATCTCAACGGCGACGGGGATACTGGCGACTCCGTGCTCCACGTTGCCGGCTTTCCCTGTCGTCCTGGCAAGGTGCTCGATCCGTCCGGGCAGGTCGTACCGACGCTCCGGGTCAATCGCAGTCCGGGGTCGGTCCTGGTTTCCCCGCGAATACGGCCATCGAGGTCTCTCTCGATGCGGCGCCCCGGGGACCCGTTGCGGCCTCTTATGTACTTTGGGTCTGGGATGTCCCACCGTCGGCCGCGGTCTCTCTACCCGGCCCTCTACGTGGCGTCGGCTGCACCGTGAACCCGACTCCCCTCCACGCCGGCTGGCGTCCGCAGCCGTTCCGGTGCCTCCGATCACCTTCGCTGCCGGCAGTGGTCTGCCGCAACATCAAGGAGCTTGCCGGACCCGTCCATGCTCCTTGGACCATCCGACGTGAGGGCGGCTTCCACTCGCGCCGTCTCCTGACGCTACAGGCCATTCTCGAGGACGTCGGCTCCAGGAATGGCTTCGCTACAAGCAACGCAGTGACACTCCAGATCGGAGACTAGCACTAGCGCGGCAAGAGATCCCGTACGAAGGGGTTCTGCCCGTTTAAGATCTTGACAATGTTCATGTCTCCCATGTTGTTGCTGGTGTCACAAGGAAAGAGCCCAGGGGACGATCGGGGAGGCGAGTGGGGTAGATAGGGCAAGAAACGGGAAGGGACGCGGAGTCGGGGACTGCGACGGTTGCCGGGGCGGAGATGGAAACGTTGGCTGAGCCGGGGGCAGATCCAGTGAGGGTCTTCGAGTCGGCTGCGGCTGAAGAGGGGCCAGGGGAAGAGCTGGGCACCGGGCATGAGGCGGGACGACGTCGCTCTCGCTCGCCACGGGGGCCACGGGTCAGGGGAGGAACCGCTTTCACGATGACGGGACAGCGCCGCGCGCACCGTGCTGACCAACGCGGGCCAAGGGTCACGGGAAACGGTCGCGGGCACGGGAGGAGGAAAGCCGAGAGCGAGCGGCAGATTACCGACCCCAGCCGCCGGGTCGAATCCGTCTGCGCCCACCGCGTCGTAGTCTTGCCGAATCCCGTTGGTGGCGCGCACCGGCGAGAGGTTCGCAGCGACATGACTCGTGGGTTTCGCCACGAGCCACGCCGCGAGAACCCATGCCGTTTCTGCGCGGCAAGTCGCAGCGAACCTCCTCGCCGGTGCGCGCAGGCACGTCGCCTCCCGGCCCCCTCGCGAGCGGCGCGGCTCACAGAGAGCTCGGCTCGGAGGGCCCTCAGGGTGGATCGTACTTGCCGGACTCAGCCCTCGTCCTCGAGGATCCCCTGGAGATCCCGCGCTCCGTGGAGGAGCCGCAAGACTTCGAGATGGCTGCCGGTCATGCGAAAGAAGAGAAGGTGATTCGCGAACCCGGGAATCGGCCACCTTCGCACGCCCCGGAGCCGAGTGCTCCGGGAGATCCAGGGATTGCCGATCTGCGGGTGGTCGATCAGAAGGTCGATGACCTCTTGCACGGCTTCCACGAACCGTTCGGAACTGGCGGGAGAGTTCATGCCGAGGTAGAGGTAGGCCTCTGCCAGGTCCTCCTCGGCGCAGCGTCTCCAGAGGACACTTCGCGCCATCGGCGCATGCCTATGGCTGGGCTTCCGGAGACTCCAGCTTCCGCCTGAGTGACCGCTTTACCTCGGCCCAGGCCTCCTTGCTCATCTCGCGTGCAGGGGTGTCGAGGGCCTCGAGGAGCTTCCGTTCGATCCGTTCCTTCTCGCGAGCCGTCTGGTCGGCGTGAATGAGCCGGCGAATGTATTCACTCGGCGTGCTGCATCCGGTGGCTGTGGCCTGTTCCTTCACGTACCGTTTCTGGGCCTCTGGAAGGGAGACGGTCATGCTCGTCAGGCGAGAGTTCGAGGGCATGCCGAAAGGGTACTCCGTCTCCCGGTATCTGTCAATAACTGTCAATAAATGAGAATTCATGCGTCAGGCGTCTCCGTACTTGTCGATCGTTGGTCCTGGCCTTGGCTGCCCGCTCACCCTGGAGAGACGGAATCGCCTGCCCTCGGTTACCTGGAATCGTTCCGGTCGGGGGAGGGAAACGGTGACGGGGGAAGGAAGGCCCAGAGCGAGCGGCAGAGGACTGGCCACAGTTTTTCGGTCGAATCCGTCAGTCCCGACCGTCGTGGATGGCTTGCCGGGTCCCGTCTGGTGGCGCGCACCGGCGAGAGGTTCGCAGCGACATGACTCGTGGGTTTCGCCACGAGCCACGCCGCGAGAACCCATGCCGTTTCTGCGCGGCAAGGCGCAGCGAACCTGCTCGCCGGTGCGCGCCGGCCCCCGCGACCTCTTCGGCCCCTCGCGAGCGACGCAGCCGACTTCCACCGCTCACGACGGGGGGCCGGTCTTCCCGGCGAGTGACTACTTGCTCTTGTCCGGGAAGGGCGGAACCTCGGGAACCTTGACGGGGTTCTTCTCCAGCTCGGCGAGCGCCACCTCTATGGCCTTGTCGAGCTGCTGGTCGATGCCGTCGTACTCCTTGGCCGGATCGTTGTCGACCACGATGTCGGGGTCGACGCCGTGCCCTTCGATGACCCATTCCTTGCCCGCGGGGTCGAAGTTGGCGAACTCGGGCTTGTTGAGCGAGCCGCCGTCGACCAGCGGCAGCGATCCGCGGATGCCCACCACGCCACCCCAGGACCTCTTGCCGATCAGGGGACCGATCTTGTGGTGTTTGAAGCGGTAGGGGAAGATGTCGCCGTCCGAGGCCGAGAACTCGTTGACGAGGCAGATCTTGGGGCCGAGGTGGAGGCCGCCGGGATCGGTTCCCACGGCGGTATTGCGGGCCATGTCGAAGAAGACCGGCTCGCGCAGGAGCCTCTCGATGAGCATGGGCGAGACGTTGCCGCCGCCGTTTCCGCGGACATCGATGATGAGCGCCTCCTTCCTGAGCTGCGGATAATAGCGCTTGACGAACTCGTTGAGGCCGTTGACGCCCATGTCGGGGACGTGGATGTAGCCGACGCGCCCGGAGGTGGCCTCGGTGACCTTGCGGATGTTGTCCTCGACCCAGCTCGTGTAGTAGAGCGACAGCTCGTCGGAGATGGGAATCACCGTCACCTCGCGCGCCCCGTCGAGGGTGGGCGTGGCATTGACCGAGAGGAGGACCTGCTTGCCCACGGTGCCCATCAGGGCCTCGTACATGTCCAACATGTCCGCGGTGGAGCGGCCCTCGATGGCCACGAGATACTCGCCCTCCTTGACGTCGACACCGAGGCGGGTGAGGGGGGATGCATCCCCTCCCGGCCAGTTCTGGCCCTCGAGGATGCGGGCAATGCGGTAGAAGCCACTGCCCGGATCGCGCTCGAGGATTCCTCCCAGCATGCCCACCGCCATGGTGCGAGGCACCGGGGGAATGTCTCCGCCCCCGACGTAGGCGTGGCCGACGTTGAGCTCCCCGATGAGCTCGCCGATCACGTAGTTGAGGTCGTGGCGGTGGTAGACGGCCCTGGCGAGGGGCTCGTAGCGCAGCCGCATCGACTCCCAGTTGACCCCGTGCATGTTGGGGGCGAAGAAGAAATCACGCATCTGGCGCCAGCACTCGCGGTAGATCTGGAGCCACTCGGCCCGCCGGTCGAGGCGGGTGGTCATTCCCGAGAGGTCGATCGTGTCCTCGATCTTGATCGGTCCCGAGGGCAGGTCGATGATCCCGTAGGATCCGCCCTGGCTCACCAGCATCTTCTTGCCGTCGGCCGAGATCTCGTAGCCGGAGATCCGGCCGTGATCGGCCTCCTTCTTCTTCTCGAGGTCGTAGGACTTGAAGGAGGCGCTGCCGGGATCTCCGCTCCGCGAGTACTGGTAGAAGACGCGGCTTCCCGCGCAGCCGAGGCCACCGTAGTTTCCCGGCGGCACCGGAAGGCCGAGGATGCGACCCGGAAGGCCGGTGGTGTCGACCACCATTGCGGCGTCCTTCTTGCCGTCGTCTTTCTTCTCTCCGTCGCCGTCGAGCTTCTTCTCGCCGTCCTTCTCCGGCTCGTCGTCCTTGATCGTCACCTCGTCGTTTTCGGGCTCGAAGGGCGACGGCGTGGCTGCGGCCAGGGTCACGAGATAGAGCCGGGACATGTTCGCGTAGGAGTGGTTCCACTCGGTGGCGCTGTAGGTGGGGCTGAAGTCACGGTCGGAGACGAAGAAGAGGACCTTGCCGTCCGCGCTGAACGCGGGCGAGTTGCTGTCGTACCAGCCGTCGGTGATGGGAAAGGTCTCCCGGCTCTCCACCGAGTAGAGGTAGACCCGGGTCATGGTCTGCTCCTCGTTGCGTGCGTAGGCGATCCATTTCCCGTCATGGGACCAGGTGTACTGACGGATCTCCCAGGCCGTGGCCTGGGCCACGCCAACGATCTCCTTGCTCTCGAGGTCGACGTAACGGAGCCGCAGCATCTTGTCGGCCCAGAGAATCCTCTTCGAGTCGGGTGACCAGGAGATCTGGTAGATGTAGGTGTCGCCGGTGCTGGTGATCTGGCGGGGCTCACCCTTCCCGTCCTGGGCGATGATCCAGATCTCGTCGTTGCCGCTCCGATCGGAGATGAAGGCGATGCTCTTCCCGTCGGGAGACCACTTCGAGTCCCGCTCGTGGATGCCGCTCGTCGAGGTCAGGTTGCGGGTGCGACCGTGCTGGCCGGGGACGGTGAAGATCTCGCCGCGGGCACCGAAGAGGGCGCGCTTGCCGTCGGGAGAGATCTCGTAGTTCGAGACGCGGTCGCCCAGGCTGATCAGCTCGGTCTGGGCATGGACGGCGTCGTCGGCGATGGTCACCGGGATGCGGCGACTATCCTCGGTGGCGAGGTCGAAGCGATAGAGGTAGCCCCCGCATTCGAAGACGATGGCGTCATTACCCAGGGACGGGAACTTGATGTCGAACTCTTCGAAGTTCGTGAGGCGGCGCGTCTGTCCCGAGCCGAGGTCGTGGACGTAGAGGTTCATCCGCTTCTTCGGGCCCCGGTCGGACAGGAAGTAGACCCGGTTTCCGTGCCACATGGGGATGATGTCCTGGGCCGGATCGTTGGTGATGTTGCGTGTCTCACGGGTCTCGAGGTCGTGGATCCACACGTCATCGGCCATGCCGCCGCGGTAGCGCTTCCAGGTCCGGAACTCGCGGAAGACCCGGTTGTAGGCCAGCTTCTTTCCGTCGGGCGAGAAGGAGCCGAAGCCGCCGCGTGGGAGCTTCACCTGCACGGGGGTGCCGCCGGTGACGCTGGCGAGATAGAGCTGGCCGTTGAAGCTGTTGTGCTCGCGCATGCGGGAGCGGAAGAGGATCGTTCCGTTGTCGCGCCAGGCCATGACGATGTTGTTGGGGCCCATGCGGTCCGACACGTCGTCGCGGGAGAGGGTCGGCGTGAAGGTCACCCGGACCGGTGAGCCGCCCTGGGCCGGCATCACGTACACCTCGCGGTTGCCGTCGTACTCGGCGGTGAAGGCGAGAGTCTTTCCGTCGGGCGAGAAGCGGGCGAAGATCTCGTAGCCCGGGTGGCTGGTGAGCCTCCGGGCCGTTCCCCCCGTCGCCTTCACGGTGTAGAGATCGCCGGCGAAGCTGAAGACGACATCGTCGCCGTGCAGCGTGGGGAAGCGCAGGACCCGCGCCTCGTCGGAACTGGCCGTGGGCACGAGGAAAGCACAGACGAGAAGAGCGAGGAGGGCGATTCGGGCAGGCATGACCATTCCTTCCGGTGGCTCGTGGTCCACGGGCTCTCGGGGGCTCCGGCGCGGACCGCGGCACCGGACCCGTGGGCCGGGGACGACACCCCGCGCGGTCCTCTGATCTCCCTTACGGTTCTTCGGGGCCCCCGAGTTTAGCTCCAATTCCAAGGGGGGTGGGGAGTTTGAGGAAATCCCGAAAAGGATGAGTCATCCTTGGCGGCGGCGGCGACCTGCCCGTGGAGGACCGGGCGGAGGCCAAGAACGGAGGCGACCGGTGATTCCTGGCCGCGGTATCGAGCCCGACGAGCTCCTCGCCCACTCTGCCTTCGTGCGGGGGGTGGCCCGGAGTCTGCTGCTCGACCGGGACGAGGTCGAGGACGTGAGCCAGGAGGCGCTCCTCGCGGCACTCGAGGCGAGGAGCGATGAACCCCCGGGGCGGGGTTGGCTCCGGAGGGTGACGCGCAACCTCGGCGTGACCGAGATCCGGCGCAAGTCGAGGAGAAGGCGTCGCGAGGAGGCCGTGGCGCGGGGGAGTGCATCCACGTCTCCGTCCGCAGATGTCGCGGCCGCGAGAAACGAGACCCTGGGCCGCGTTGTCCAGGCGGTTCTCGCCCTCGAGGAGCCCTACCGCTCGACCGTGATCCAGCGTTACTACGAGAGGCTTTCCTGCCGGGAGATCGCCGTGGCGGAGGGGACTCCCCTGGCCACGGTGAGGACCCGCCTCCAGCGTGCCCTGGCCCACCTCCGCGGCGATCTCGACTCCGCCTGCGAGGGCGACCGCGAGCTCTGGATCGTGGGGCTCTTCCCGCTGGCGGGAATCCCCGAGACGATGCAGGCGGTGGTCACCCATCTCGCGTCTCGCCTCGATGCGACGGCCCGGAGAGCCCTGACGGCCAGGGTGACGGTGATCGTCGCCGTGGCCCTGGTCGTTCCCGTGGCGGTGGTGACGACCCTTCTCCGGGATGGGGTCGAGGAGGCTCCCGTCGTCGTACCCGTGGTCGTGTCCGCGCAGACGGGCGACGACGCGTCTTCGTCGCCGGGTGCGCTGCGGTTGGTCGTCGACAGTGATCCGCCAGAAGGAGCGGTTCTTCCTCCCGGAGCGGAGGGGCGCCAGGCTCGGCTCGGCTCGTCTCTCCCCGAAGCGCCGCTCACGGGGCAGCTCGAAGCGCGACTGCGGTGGGCCGACGGGTCTCCGGCGGCACGAATCCGCGGGCGGGCCGTGACCCTGGACGACGCCCGCAACAAGCGCGTCACCGGCCGGGGCCAGGACATGATCTGGATGAGCGACGAGGAAGGGATTCTGCGCCTGCCGGCAGCTCCGGGCGAGCACCTCCTGCTTCTCGATCGAGCCGGCGGCGGATTCGAGTTCGTGATCGTTCCGGGACAGAGGACCGAGATCGACGCGACCCTCGAGGCGGGGCTCGATGTGGACATCGAGGTCGTCACCGAGGAGGGCGAGCCGGTCGAGGGGGCGGAGATCCTCCTCGCCACCGCGACCCGCTCCTCCGACTCCGGGGTCGTCGTCGGGACGACCGACGCCCGGGGAGCCTTCGTCCTGCGAAGCCTCTCGAAGTCGCGCTTCATCGGGGCGAGAAAAGCCGGCCACGCGCCCTCGCACCTGACCTATGTGCGTGGCACCGGCGCCGAGGGAGACCGTCGCCTGCGGCTGGTCCTTTCCGGACCCGGTGGTGCGCTGCACGGGCGGGTCGTCGATGAGACCGGCGAGCCCGTTCCCGATGCCGCGGTGATTCTCGAGGATCCAACGCGCTGGAAGACGGCTGCCGACTCCCACGGGGGATTCACCATGGTGCCGTGTCCCGTGAGGACCCGGACCTCGGGCGAGGGTCTCTTCCAGCTTGACGGTTTGCCCCCGGGCGAGAGGCAGCTCTTCGTACTGCACCCCGAACGCGGAGTCCTCCTCACCCGGGTCGTGGTGGAGGTGGAGGCCGCCCGGGACGAGGAGAGAATCGTCCTTCCGGCCCCCGCCGTCGTCGAGGGAAGGGTGGAGGACGCCGATGGAAGTACCCTCGCCGGCGCCCGGATCCTCGTGCAAGACGCAGCGATCTGCGACTTCCGCGTGCCGCTCGAGGTGGTGGCCGACGGGTCGGGGGCGTTTCGTACCCCTCTCCTCGCTCCGGGCACGGTGAAGGTCGAGGCGCAGGGAAGCGTCGGCGGTTCGGTGGCGACGACCCTCCGCCTCCTTCCGGGAGAGACACGCGCGTGCGTCCTCCGGGTGGAGAAGGGCCTGGTGCTTGCGGGACGAGTTCTCGACGACTCGGGCCGACCACGACCGGGGTTTCTCGTCCGGGCCTGGGGACCCTATGGACGCGTCGATCGTGCGGTCCGCGACCGTGTGGCCGGACAGGCGGGGATCGGAAGCATGGACCAGCGCGCCATCCGGAAGGCCATTCGCTCGTTCCAGTCCGCTACCGCGATCACCGATGAGGAGGGGCGATTCGCCCTCGAGGGACGCCTTCCCCTCGGTCATCGCCTGGAAGTGGTCGCGCCCGACAGCGTGCTCTCGATCCCGAGCCTGGTTCTGGAGGATGTCCGGCCGGAGCGTGGCGAGATCGACATCGTGATCAACGTGGAGCGCCTCCCCGGGGGCCGCATCACCGCCACGATCGCCGCTCCTCCCGGCGAGGCCGCGACGCGCCGCCACCTCGAGGTGTATCGTGGGGACGATCCGGAGCCTTACGGCGAGAAGGTCGAGCTGACGGGCAGGGAGATCTCGCTCGGGCCGCTCGTCCCGGGGCCCCTCACCCTCATTCTCGAGCAGGCAAGGAATCAAGTCGTCCGCCGAACCGTGATCTTCGACGGCACCCTCGCCGAGGGTGAGGTGTGTGATCTCGGCACGGTGGGCTTCGAGCGACCTGGCTCGGTGCGGGTCAGGCTCGCGGGCGATCTCGTGGAGCCGCTCGATCGCATCGAGGTCGAGCTCCGCCGTGCGGGCGGCAAGATTGCCATCTCCGGAGAAGTGAAGGAGGGAGAGATCCTCTTTCCGGAGACCCCTCCGGGATCCTATCGCCTGACCACCCTCGGCTTCGCGTCGACGGGGATCGCCTGTGCCGCCGTTCCGCTGGTGGTGGAGGAGGGAGTCGAGATCCAGGTCAGTTTGGAGGCGGAAAGGGGCGAGCGGGTTCTCGTGCGTACGCGGGCGAGCGAGCCGGCCGCCTCCTGGGAGGTGATGACCATGGCGCTGCTCGACTCTTCCGGAGACGAGATCCTGCGCCTCTTCGGCTACGACGCCATGACGCGTTTCGTCGACGGGATCTGCCTCGCCCCCGGCAGGTATCGGATCGAGCTCACCATGGATAGCGGGGCGCGCTTTTCCGAGGAGGTCGAGGTCGATGGGGATCCCGCGACCGAGACCACCGTCATCGTGACCTATCGTTGAACCGGATTTCTTCCGGAGGAGAACCATGACCGTCATCGAGAGAGCGATCGCAAAGGCCATCATTTCTGCACGCGGGAACTCGAGAGCCAGGATGGGAAGCAGCGGCCTCCTGGCGCTGCTCCTCTTTCTCCTCGCGGCTCCGGCCCGGGCTCAGGTCGAGCTCGAGGCGGCCCGGGCCCATGGCCTGGATACGGCGCTCCTCTTCTCGGTCGCGGCCGGAGATCTCGACGATGACGGCGACCTGGACCTCGTCGCCAAGGGCTTCGACCGGGAGCTGGTCACCCTCCTCGGCGACGGCAAGGGACGCTTGCTCTCGCCTCGCGTATTCGGGGACACCATCGACATCGAGGGAGCCGTCGCGCTCGGGGATGTCGACGAAGACGGCGACCTGGACGCGGTGGTGGGGATCGGGCAGTCGCTCCACTTCGTGACCCGGGTGGAGATCTGGCTCGGCGATGGTGACGGAGGCCTCGCTTTCTCGGCCAGCTTCGAGGCGGGAGTCACCACCAGGGGGATGTTAATCGAGGATCTCGACGGAGATACCCACCTCGATGTCGTCGTCGTGGGCAATCCGACCATGGGCGGCCCGGGTCTGGCCGTGCTCCTGGGAGACGGAAGCGGTACGTTCTCGGCACCCGTCGTCGTTTCCGTGGCGACGGGTCCCGTGGCACTCGCTTCGCTTGATGCCGACGAGGACGGGTTCACCGATGCCGCCGTACTCCACGCCAGCGGTCTGACCCTCTTTCATGGAGATGGTCTGGGGGGGTTCTCCCCGGGGACGGCGCTCGTGACTCCCCTGGCGCCCCGTTCGGTTCTTGCCGGAGATGTCGATCTCGATGGTCATGCCGATCTCGTGGTGACGGGCGGGTTCGAGACGCAGACCTATCTCGGAGACGGGACGGGACTCTTCGTGGCTGCGCCGGCTCTGGCCGCCACCGGCTCCGCGTCGGCACTGGGCGACATCGATGGCGACGCACGGCCCGATCTGTTGCTTGGCGGGTTCGGTCTCTCGATTCATCCAGGGGATGGCGCGGGGAGCTTCGGTCCGGCGATCCGGCTCTCCGGTGGGACCAACGGCCCTGCCCTGCTCGTGGCCGATCTCGATGCGGACGGCCGTGCCGACGTGGTGGGGACGAGCTTCGATCGGTCGGGGGTGGTGGTGTACGTGCACGATCCCGGCCGTCCGGAGGCACTCTTCGCCGGATCTCCTCTCCCGATCCCGGTGTCCGGGGTGTCGGGAATCGTGGCCGCGGATCTCGACGTCGACGGGGACATCGATCTCGTCACCGCCAGCAACCTGGGAAATCCCCTGATCGCGGGGGTGACGGTGTTGCTGGGTGACGGGACAGGGGAGTTTCCGGCGCTGGTCCGCGAGGCGGCCGGCTCCCGGAACAGCGCTCTCGTGGCCGCGGACTGGAACCTCGACGGGATCCCCGATCTGGCGGTGTCGAACTTCAACGACGACGATGTCTCGATCCTCATCGGCGTCGGAACGGGAAGCTTCCTGGCGAGTGGGGAGCTTCCGGTCGGAGACCAGCCGGTGGCGCTACTCGCCGTGGATCTCGACGGCGACGGGGCCCGGGATCTCGTGGCGGCCAACTTTCTCGATCACACGGTGACCGTATTCCGATCCCTGGGGACGGGAGCCTTCGATGTTCCCCTCACGGTGGCCACCGGGAGCGAGAGACCCCGCGGTCTTGCCGGCGGCGACTTCGACGAGGATGGTCGGATGGACGTGGTGGTGGCCCATAGCAACCTGTTCAACATGGGCTTGCTGCTCGGTGACGGGGCGGGCGGGCTCGCTGCCGCGGGGACGTTCGAGACGCTCGCCATTCCCTCCGCCGTGGCCGTGGCCGACCTCGACGGGGATGGTCACCTCGATGCGGCGGTGGCCTGCACGGGATCGGGTTTCCTCTCCCTCGGGGTCACGGTTCTCTTCGGCGACGGAGCCGGTGGTTTCCCGCGGCGGCTCGACCTCCCCGTGAGCCCGGCTCCGGAGGCCATCGTGGCCGGTGACGTGGACGGGGACGGGGATCCGGATCTCGTGGTGGGATTCCTGGGCGAGGTTGCGGTGCTTCTCGGAGATGGCGAGGGATCTTTCTTTCCGGCGGCGATTCTCGCCGCCGGAAACGACGTGGCGAGTCTGGTCCTCGTCGATCTCGATGGGGACGGGTGGCTCGACGTGGCCACCGGAAACCGGGGCTCGTCGGACGTGGCTCTGCTCCGCAACCGCACCGCCGACCCGCTGATCGCGCGGTGGGGAGTGGTGAACGCGACGACGGGCAGCCTCGCCGACGTGATCCGCGTGAACGGACTGACCGGGGATCCGCACCGGAGACGGGTCGTGATCGATCGCGCCGAACCCTTCTCACTCACCGTCGAGTCGGTTCCCTCACGGCCCGCCACGCGGTTCGTGGTCTGGGTGTGGAATGACACCCCCCGGGAGGGATCGCCGGTCGCCTTCTCGAAGGGGGTCGGGGTCGTCGGATTGCCGACTCCGGCCCAGCCAAGTCTCGCTCCTCAGCCCCTCCGCATCGCCAACGGCATCGGCTTCCCGTCGACGCTGGGTGCGACCCGCTGGCCCTTCGCGGTGAACCGGGCGCCCACCACGCTCGCATTCGTGCCGGGCGGCCTCGGTCGCGCGGGAAGCTTCTACATCCAGGGGATCATCCTTGATCCCGCTTCGGTGAACGGGACGGCGGCGGTGACCAACGGCCTCGAGGTGGAGGTGGAGTGAGCGACCTCTCCAGCTCAGCCAGTCTCCGGCACGGGGATTCGCGCTCGGCCATCTTCGAGTCGGGCCGCTCCACGGACCCTCTTCGGCGAAGACGGCGGCGATGGCGCCGTCGCTGCGGATCCAGTCGATGGGGCACAAGACAGGAATTGGAAGCCGGCCACCACGGACCTCTTGGGTAGCGAAGCGTTGCCTCCTCCACCCGGGCCCGGGGGCTCGAAGGCAGAGGAATCCTCGAACACCGCCTTCGCTTCCCAATTCCCAATTCACACTTTCCAATTTCCAATTTCCCAATTTCCAATCTCTTCTCTTCTCCTCTCCCCGCCGACGTCGCCCCAACACCAACCGCCGCCGCCTACCCCGCCGACACGACCCCGGGATCCGCCGGCTTCTTCTCCTCCCCCGTCTCCTCGAGCGGATACCCTTCCGTCTCCTTGTAGCGACGGAGGATCTCGCTCGTCTCGCCGAAGGCGGCGAGCGCCCCCTTGTCGAGCCAGATCGTCTTGGGGCAGAAGCGCTCGATTTCCTTCAGGTCGTGGGAGCAGAACAGCATGGTCTTGTCGGGTGCCAGCTTCTCCTGGAAGAAATCGTAGCACTTGTTCTTGAAGTGCTGATCTCCCACGGCCAGAACCTCGTCCATGAGCAGGATGTCGGCGTCGACCTGGACCGCCACCGAGAAGGTGAGTCTCTGGTTCATGCCGGTGGAGAGATGGTTGACCTGGGAGTCTTCGAACTCTTCGAGCTCGGAAAACTCGAGGATCTTCCGGTAGCGCTTCTGGATCTCCCTTCTGGTGAGCCCCATGATGGCGCCGTAGAGGAAGATGTTCTCACCAACCGACAGGCGCCCGATGGTGCCAATACCGAGCTGGAGCAGGGAGGCGATGCTTCCCTTCACCGTGACGCGACCCCGCCCCGGACGGTAGATGCCCGCGATGATGCGCATGAGGGTCGTCTTGCCCGAGCCGTTGGTGCCGATGATCCCGACCTTGTCGCCTCGGGTCACCCGGACGGTGACCCCCTTGAGCGCCTCGAGGATTCTCGGCTTGTGTCCGGGCGTCAGGACGGACCGGATCTTGGAGATGAGAGTGCCCGACCCCTGGCCCAGCCGGAACGTCTTCCAGACATCCTCGATCTCGATGACGTCCATCAGCATCGCTCCGCGAAGGAGGGCTCCATCTTCTTGAAGAAGACGAGCGCCGCCGCGGCGAGCAGGATCCCCACAGCCACGGTGTAGAGGGTCCACAGGCCGTCAGGAACGCGGCCATCGATGAGGAGGCTCCGCGAGAAGATCATGATCTGGGTGAGGGGATTGCAGAGGTAGATCGTTCGCTGCACATCGCTCTTGATCACCATGGGGTCGTAGAAGATCGGCACCAGGAAAAAGCCGATGCGCAGGACGATGGTCCAGATCCGCTCGATGTCGCGGACGTAGATCTGCAGGGTCGCGAGCAGCAGACCGATTCCGATGATGAACAGAGACTGGAGGAGGATGGACAGAGGCAGCAGGAACCAGGTCGCCTGGAAGGGAATTCCCTCGGCCACCATGAACACGAAGAGCACCAGGAGCTCGAGCACGAACGAGATGAGCACCGTCCCCACGTCGGAGAAGACGAGGATCTCGCGCGGGAAGTAGATGTTTCCCACCACCTCGCGGCGCATGGCGATGGAGTTGACGGTCTTGGTCGTGGCAGTGGCGAAGAAGGACCAGTGGATGATTCCGATGAGGACGTAGATCCGGAAGTGCTCGATGCTGCTTCCCAGGCGGTCCTGGAACAGCATGTAGAGGACGAGGAGCAGCATCAGGGGATGGAGGAGCGTCCAGAGGAACCCGAGAAGGCTCCCCTGGTCGCGGAGCTTGAATCCGCAGATCGTGAACTCGCGGAGAAGACTCCAGTACTGGCGCCCGGTCATCTCGCGCTCTCCTGTCTCCCCTCGATCGGTGACCGCAGACGGGTCGTCTCGACCGATCCGGCGTCGAGGCCGAGCTCCTCCCTCAGGTAGTCGAGGAGGACCGTGCGATTGGTCTCGAGGTCGGGTCCCAGAGAGAGGGCATGGACCGGCGCCCGCGCCTGTGCGCCGACGAACCTCTTGATTCGAGACCAGAACACCCGCGCCATGCGGAAAGCATAATACGGGGTGAGCTCGAGGTAGTAGGCCTTGGTCTGGGGGAAATCACGTCCGTAGATGCTCCCCGCCCAGAGGGCGCGGAGACCGGCCACACGCCCGAGCCTGCGGATGGAGGGACCCTCCGGGTCACGGCCCAGCACGAAGATGCCGGCAAGTGGGCAGGGTCCGGAGATGCGCGATCTCAGGGCGCTGACCGGGAGCTTGACCTTGGGAGGTTGCTTGCTCCGATGGACGGGCTCGAGGTCGGCGGCGGTAAACGGGGCCGGAACCGGAGAGTCCGCGGTCAGCCGAGGAGGAAGCGGCAGGGGATGGACCAACCCGTCACCGCCCAGCAGGGGGATCTCGTCGGAGAGAAACCGTACGCCCTCGTGCTGGAGGAGGCTCAGGGCGAGGGTTGTCTTCCCGCAGCCCGAGGAGGCGAGAAAGAGGAGGCTCTTGCCGGCGATGGTGAGCCCCGCGGCATGGCAGCGGTGGAATCCACGCAGATCGAGATGGTGCCCGATCCGGCTCAGGAGCAGGATGTAGGCCACCTCCTCCAGGTGTCGCGGGTTCTCCGCGTAGGCGATTCCCTCGTCCTTTTGGAGGTCATAGAAGACCAGGGCCTTCTTTCCGTGGTCGACGATGCGCCGGCCCCGCGAGCGGTAGACCGTGCTCGTCGGAGTGCGGAAGAGGGGCTTCTTGCCCTGCGGAATCTCTCGCCAGGGAGGAGTCCCTTCCACGAGCTCGAGGCGGATGTCGACCTCGCCCTCGGAATCGTCAGCGAAGTAGGAGAAGTCCTTGCGCAGCGATGCGACGAGCTCTTCCCGGGCCGAGTCGACGAGGACCCGGATGTCGTGGAATCGAAATCGAGCCTGCACCGCTTCCCCTCTCGATCGGGCCCCGCGGACCGCGGCGGTTCTGCCCACGCTCGTTCGACCCGAGGATGGCCCGGCGGCTCCCCGCGCGAGAATCTCGCCCGCGTGGGGGGCGAGGGGCAGGGGGGAGTCTGCGGAGGTATCGACCCTCTCCCGGCTTACGCTTGAGCCTGGATCACCGTGGATGTCCTGTCCGGCAAGGCGTCCGGGCTCGTTGTCCGGGGCGCTCACGTCCGGTCTCTCCGCTCGGTCAACTGCGGAGGATACACCACGATTTGACTCGGGTTGAGGTAGATCCGGGAATATCCGTGCTCGGCCATCGCGAGGTGGAGGCCGACGTGCTCGCAATCCCCACCACGATAGCGTGCCCGCGACAGGGCTTCCCTTTGATAGACCATCAGGCCTCCGAAGCACGAAAGGACGGGCACGAGGGCGGCTCCCCGGGAATAGATGCGGGGAGCGATGTCCCGGGCGAGGTGTGGCTCGGGGTGCCCCGGATCGCGGAAAGCCCAGGCGTCGAACTGGAAGTGCCTCGATTGCCCCTGATCGTCGAGCCTCAGCTGGAGTCCGTTGCTTCCCACCGCGTCCCAGCCCGTCTGGCCAAGGGTGTGGGCGATCCCCTCGAAGCTGAACCCGTGAGGGAGATCGGTGTCGAGGACGATGACGAATTCGGCTCCATCCCCCTTGGCTGCCACGAGATCGAGGCAGCGGTTGCGATAGGTCGCCAGGTCGTCGCCTCTCTCGGGAAGGCGACGAGAGGGCCATCGGGGGGCACCGAGAATCTCGCTCGTGACCTGCACCCGGGGGTCCGCGCCTGACCAGTCGGCCAGGAGCGACGGGGTCTCGTCCGCGGAATCATTCTCGTAAAGAAGGGTCGTGGCCTTTCGGAAGAGCCCCATGAGTCTGGAGATGCGCGCGCGCGTGTAGGGGAAGAAGGGGGCGATGTCCCGGCAGAGGCCGGTGAGGACGACCGCGCTCCTTGCCATCACCTCCTGTCCCCGCGCCACGGATTCGCGATAGTTCGCTTCCGCCGCCGGGATGCAGGGATGGTCGCCTTCGGGGAAGGCGTCGGTTCGTTCGGGATCGAGCCGGGGAACCGGAAGCTCCTTGGTTTCGCTCATGGTCAAGTGGCCCTTGAGGTCATGTCGACGCGGGGGCTCTCCGGGGAGCCCCTCTCTCATCGGCAAGGACCGGCCCCCAAGGCAAGGCAAAAGCGGGGCCGGGGCGAGCCGGGGCCTTCTCATCCCCGCGTCGGTCTGTTGTCATCTGGGGACGACCATCTCTCCGGAAGGGGGACCTCATGTGCCGACCTCGTTGGCCCGGGCCATGCCTGATCTGCGTCCTGGTTCTCTTCTCTGCGCCCCTACCGTCCCGGGCTCACGAGCCCCCGGAGCCCCGTGGCCACCCGCGACTCGAGGAGACTCTCGACCGCTTCTACACCTCGAGGATCGCGGGGCTGGGTCTGCCCCTTCCGTCCCCCCGGCGAGCACGAGGACAATTACGAGGCCCATTTCGGCCCCCTCTGGTACGCCTTTCGCCACAAGAGCTCCTGGTTCATCGTGCTCTACTCGGATGAGGGGAATCCCGAGACGGGGGAGAAGAGCTTCACCGAGCCCGCCTCCCAGAGGATGAGCGACGAGCAGCTCGAGTTCGTCGAGGAATCCTTGCGGCGCGCGCGAGGGGCCGATCACGTCTTCGTCTTCCTTCACCACCCGCGCTGGCTCGGCGGTGGCTATGGCGACGACTGGGACAGGGTCCACCAGCGGCTCGTTCAGGCCGGAAACGTCACGGCCGTCTTCGCCGGACACATCCACTGCATGCGCTACGACGGGGTCCGTGACGGCATCGAGTACTTCACCCTGGCCACGGTCGGCGGGGCGCAGTCGGGGACGGCGCCCCGCGCCGGCTATCTCCACCAGTATCATCTGGTGACGGTGAGAAAGCAGGGGATCGCCGTGGTGGCCGTGCCCGTGGGTGCCGCTCTGGATCCGCGCCAGGTGACGGGGGAGCTCAGCGATCTGGTCCGGGTCCTCGCGGACACCCCCCTCGAGCTCATCCGGATTCCCGAGTTGGTCGAGGGGGCCCGGGTGGTGGGCGAGCTCGTGGTAAGGGTCCAGAATCCGACCCGGTGCCCGGTGGAGGCGCGAATCACGTGTCCACCCCCGGACGCACTCTGGGTCGTCTCTCCTGATCATGCCCACACCGTATTGCGTCCGGGCAGCGAAGCTCTGGTCACGTTCCGGATGTCTCGGGAGTGGATGTCGAAAGCGAGCTCCCTGTCGACGGAGCAGGCGGGGATCCTCCTCTCGACTCTGCGTCTTCCCGAGCTGGAGGTCGAGCTCGAGGTGCTGGGAGACGAGCTCCGGGTGGCCATGCCCGGGCGGACGATCGAGGTGCCCGTGGTTCCGAGGTGGCTTCCGGATACCGAGGGCGATGGGCTCGAGCGGGTCCTCGTCCTCGATGGAGTCGATGATCACCTGAGGGTGGAGCACTCCTCGATTCCCCTTGCCGACGGTCCCCTGACCCTGGAGGGATGGCTCCGGGCGGACGAGTTCCGGTCTCGCCAGGGATTCGTGACCAAGGCCGAGAGCTCGGAGTACGGGCTCTTCGTGAGTGGCGGCGCTCCCGAGTTCTGTATCCACCTGGGAGGTCGATACGTCATCGCGAAGACCGAAGGGCCGATTCTCGATGCCGGGAGGTGGCACCACCTGGCGGGGGTCTACGACGGGTCGCAGGTGCGACTGTACGTGGACGGAAGGCTTGTCGCCGAGGCGTCCGGCTCCGGCAAGAGGACGGTGCGGGACGTCCCCCTTCTCATCGGAGCCGATACGACGGGAACCGGGGAGCCCATGTCCTTCACCCGGGGTCGGATCGATGGCATTCGCCTGTCGGCTTGCGCTCGATACGAAGGACGGGAATTCCTCCCACAGCGCAGCCTGGTTGTCGATGAGGATACCGCACTCCTCTTCTCGATGGAGTCGGTGGGGCCCTGGATCCGGGATGTTTCGGGCAGATCCGCTCATGGATCGAGACGAGGCGGGATCGCCGTGGAGGTGGAGGAGGGCCGCGGCGGCGGCTGCAGCCTCTTCCTCCGATCGTGTGGCCTCCGGGATTCCAACGGCACGGCTCCCGATTCGTAAGCTCTGGTGGAAGCTCCCGGAGCGGGAACGGTTGCCTGGTGCCCGGCGGGTGGCTATCCTCTCCCCCGGTGAGGGCTTCGGTCGGTTGATCGCGAGGCCCACCACCGCAGTGCTGACGCGCCAGAGGGCGCCGGCGGCCGTGGGGCCGCTTCGGAAAAAGGACGGTAGCCGTGAATCCTCTCGCCAGGGAAAGGGTGAGCACCCTTTCCTCGCTCGCCTCTGCTCTCCTCCTCGTGGTGGCTTCGAACGCCACGGCGCAGACCGTGCGTCAGAAGGTGGAGGCCCCCCCGACCCAGAAGAAGCAAGTCGAGGTCGAGGTCGAGGAGGAAGGGCGAGGACGCCTGGAGAATCTCTTCAACCAGGCCTATGCCAGCAAGCAATGGAAGAAGGCCATCGAGATCGGTCTCGAGCTCGTCGGCCGGGAGAAGAGCGAGGCCAGGGTCGTCCTCGAGTACAACCTCGCCTGCGTGTTTGCCCTGGCCGAACAGCGTGACGAAGCCATCCACTGGCTCCGACGCTCGGCCGCGGATGGATTCTCCAATTTGCAGCTCTTCGAGCACGACTCCGATCTCCGCCCGTTGCGCGGCGACCCCGCCTACCGGGAGATCGTCGAGGTCGTCCGGAAGAATTACTTCGCCTATCGCGAGAGGATTCGCGAGAAGGCCGACAAGAGCGAGCCCGTCGTCCTGGTGCCGGACAATCTCGCCAAGGACCGGCCGGCTCCGGTGGTGGTCGTGCTCCATCCCTACGGGGGAACCCCCGAGGGAATCGCCGAATGCTTTCGTGAGGCTACCTTCGAGATGGGCGCCATCCTGGTGGCGCCCCGTGCCCTTCATCCCGTGGGCGGGGGCTACGAGTGGGGCGCCGAGGAAGACGTGAGCATGCTCGTCGACCGCGCTCTCGATAGGCTCGAGAAGGAGCGCCCCATCGATCGAGCTCGCATCGTGCTCGGTGGCTTCTCCCAGGGTGCCACGCGCTCCCTCGACCTGGGAATGCATCATCCCGAGCGCTTCTGCGGCATCGTCTCGGTGGGTGGCGAGTTCATGTCGCTGGCCGTCGATCCCGAGTCCGATCTCCGGAAGCTTCCCCGCTTCTACCTCATGGTGGGTGCGAATGACCGGAGGGCCTCCTGCAACGAGCTCGCTCGCCGCGAGCTGGAGTGCGCCGGCATCACGGTCAAGCTCGAGGTCTTTCCGGGCCTCGGGCACGACTTCCCCCGGGACCGGGTGCGCGAGCTCGCCACGGCCCTGCGCTTCGTGCTGTCCCGCTAGCGGTCAGTAGCGGCCGCGGCGGCGCTCCTTCATGGGCAGGACCTCGAGACAGGTCGTCCAGTATCCGGAGCGGATCGTCTCCACGAACTCGTCGGGAAGCCTCTCTGACTCCATCTCGCGAGCCAGCTCCTCGTGGTCGTAGCGAAGCGGAACGAGCTCGGAGGTGACCCCGTGTCCGCCCGTATCCGCGGACAGGAGCGCATACCAGACGTCGGTCGTGCCGTCATTCTGCGGGCGGCCGAGCACCCCCACGTTGACGAAGAGACGATCCTCCGGGAGGTCTCGTGTCCAGGGGAGGCCGGTATGGGTACCGGCGAGGACATCGCAATCGAAGTCGCGACAGAGCTTGGCCAGCAGGTGAGTGGGGGTCGTCGACTCGAAGAGGAACTCGTTCATGCGCCGTGGCGATCCGTGGCAGAGGAGGACCTTCTTGCCCCCGAGCTCGAACCGGAAGGAGGGGGGAAGCTCGGCCAGCCAGCGGCGATTCTCGGGCGAGGTTTTCTCGAAGGTGTAGCGATAGCTGATGCGGGCGAAGTGGTTGTCGCGGGGGTCGGTGTATCCACACTGGCAGTCGTCGAGACCCCGACCGATGCTGTCATCGTAGTTGCCCCGCATGACCCGCACCCCGGATTCGCGGAGGAGAGCGATGGTCTTGTCGGGGCAGGGACCGAACGCGCCGAGGTCGCCCAGGCAGTAGATGGTGTCGGCCCCGCGCGACCCGGCGTCCTCGAGGGCGGCCCGCAGGGCCACGTGGTTGCTGTAGACACCGCCGAAGAGAGCGATTCTCCCCGTCATCCCGTCGGCCCCGCCTGGCTCACGTTCGTGCAGATGGACCCGAACGCGTAGCAGGTCATGCAGGGCTGGTAGGCCAGGGGAAAGGGACGCAGCGATTCCTCCAGCGTCTTGCCCATCAGGCTCCCCTTCTCCTCCAGGAGAATGGGACACACGTGCACCCCGCGGTCGCTGATGAGGCGCGAGGTCGCGCAGAGAAGCTGGGTCGGGTCGTAGCCGTCCATCATCTCCTGGGTCACCCAGTCCACATCCGAGTAGCCACGGGTGCGCATCGACTCCTGCCCCATCTGGAGCGAGGGAAGGATCTTCAGGCGCGGATGGGCATACCCTCGTTGCCGCAAGACCTCACCGAATCGGGCCAACACGGACTCTTCCTGCTCCAGGGGCCACGAGCGCATGGCCGTGATGATGGGCAGGAAATCGTGGTCGAGGAGATTCTCCACCCCTTCCATGGCACGCGCGAAGGTGCCGTCGCCCCGGATGGGATCGTTGGTCTCGGGAGAGAACCCGTCGATGCTCACCCGCAGCTCGAGGGAGTACAGGCTCTCGCTCACCCCGCGTGCGAGCCGCGCCAGGGTCTTCTCGGGCAGAAGGGTGGCGTTGGTGAGGACGCTGGCCGGTCCGATGGCGAGGGTCGCCTCGAGCATGTCGGGCAGGGCCGGATTCATGAACGGCTCCCCTCCGGTGAAGTAGTACTCCTTCACGCCGAGGGCCTTCGATTCCTCGAGGGCATCGAGCACGGTCTGGAGCTCGAGGAAACCGAAGGAGTGGTTCTTGGGGCTGCAGGAGATGAAGCAGTGGTGGCAGGTCAGGTTGCAGATCGTTCCCGCTACCTGGAACCAGAGGGTGTCGAGGCTGTCGAGAGCGATCTCGGGGGGGCGGGACGGGGCGCTCATCGGGCACCCGCGGGCGAGGCCTTGTGCGAGACGGCGAGGTGATCGAAGACCTCGCCGATCTGCCGGAGGCCGGTGCGCATGAGGTAGTGGGGAGAGCGACCGTAGCTCTTCATCCCCAGGATGAAGAAGTCGGGCTCGGGGTTGAGCAGGGTCTCCACCCCGTGCGTCGTCTGCGTCAGGCAGTCGGCCGATGCGTCGCCCAGGAGTGCCGCCGCCAGCTTGATGGGGCCCTCGGTGGCATAGCACTGGTGGACCTGGAGCTCGCGATGGATCCCGCTGTCGGGAACGAAGCCGACGTTGGAGATCACGCGGTGGACGACATGTTCCTCACGGCCGCCCGCCCTTTCGAGGTGCACCACGAGCCGTTCCCCCTCGATCTCGTAGGCCAGGACCGTGGTTCCGGGGAGGAGGCGAAGGACCGCGTCCCCTTTCTTCACGAGCTGATTCGCCCTCTCTTCCAGCGATCGCCTCTCCGGCAGGGGATCGTCTTCTCTCGGGTCGAAGGGACGGATCGCCGTGGATCGCCATGCCCACAGGATCCGGGTGGCGGGATCGATGTCGCCGAGGCGGGCGAGCTCGAGCGCGCTCGTCGCCGCCGAGTGGCCGCGGCCCAGAAGAAGGACGGTCTGACCGGGCTCGGCCGTGCCACCCCGTTCTCCCCGTGCGATGACCGAGGTCATGAGGCCTGCGGCGCGCGCCGAGATCTCTCCCGCGGCGGGCATGCCTCCCGGTCCCGACCCGGCGGGGGTTCGTGTCACCCCGGTGGCGTCGATCACGAGGTCGGCCTCGAGGATTTCCTCGTTTCCGTCCTCGCGCCGGAGAAGGAGCACGAAGCGCGAGGTCTTTCTCGTGCTGGTCCCCATGACCTGCTTCGAAAGGCCCTGGCGGCCGATCGCCACCACCTCGTGCCCTTCCCGCAAGCATCCCTCGAGGGGCCTGGACCGGGAGAGGGGCAGGAGGTACCTCTCCACCAGCTCGGCTCCCGTGGGGCACCCCGCCTCGGGCAGCTCGTGTCCTGCGGCGGCCAGGGTTTCGCGAGCCAGCTCGGAGACGTTCATGGACCACGGTGAGAACATCCGGACGTGGTTCCAGGCCCGGACATTCTCGCCGACCCGTCCCCTCTCGACGATGGTGACCCCGAAGCCGTCGCGCGCAGCACGCAGCGCGGCCTCGAGACCGGTCGGTCCGGCTCCGAGGACGACGAGGTGCGGCATGGTCTGCGTCCGGGCGGACGTGACGGGATTGGTCAAGGCGAGCTCTCCTTGCACGGGACCCGGAGGATCATGGTCCTCACCTGTGGGTCTGTCAAGCGGACCCGGACCGGATCGCGGGCGGGGTTCGGCTTTCTGGTTGTGTTCATAAGGCTATCAAAATATTAGCGTTAGGCCATTCGGTGTCGGCGACGGGCACGGGGGGGCACCTTTTTTGACCCAGGCGACATGCGCACGGGAGGCGTGGTCCGTATACTCAACCGCTTCGATTCGATCGTCCTTCCGTTGCCTCCGTCATCGACCGCACGCCGGCAACGATGATGAGCCAGAGCAACCTGGAGGGACCCGGATCTCATCGAGACGGGGGCAAACATGACCAAGCGATCCATTGTTCTCTCTTCCTGGGTTCTCTCTTCCTGGGTTCTCTCTTCCTGGGTTCTCTCTTCCTGGGCGGTCCTCGTACTCGTTCTTCTCGCCGGACCGGCTCATGCCGCCAACTGGGCGCACTGGCGGGGACCCTACCAGAACGGGTTCGTGCCCGAGAAGGCGGTCCTGACCAGCTTCTCCCAGGAGGGGGAGAACCTCCAGTGGAAGGCCGCCGCCGAGGGACGGACGACTCCCATCGTCCTCAACGGCATGGTCTACGGACAGGGCCCGGTCGGCAAGGGCGAGTCTCTCCACGAGTGGGCCTTCTGCCTGGACGCCCGGACGGGGGACCTGGTGTGGGGCCACCACTTCAACGTGTTCCTCACGGACATCGTCGAGAACCGGGTGGGGTGGCCGGCTCCGGTCGGCGATCCCGAGACGGGGAACGTCTATGTGCATGGGACGGGAGGAGAGCTCTATTGCTTCTCCGGCGCCGACGGGAAGGTCCTCTGGAAGCAGTCGCTCACCGAGACCTTCGGGCGCATTTCCGGCTATGGCGGCCGCATTCATACCCCCTTCATGGACGAGGACCGGGTGGTGATCGCCGCCAGCAGCTCGAGCTGGGGCAACCTCGGTCGCCCCCTCATGCGCTACTTCCACTTCGACAAGGAGACGGGTGCTCTCCTCAACGTCGTTCAGGCCGATTCCCAGATGCTCGACACGACGTACTCCTGCGCGGTCACCGCGGTGATCGAGGGGAAGAGGCTCATCATCGGCGGGGGCGCGGATGGCCGGATCAACGCTACCCTGGCCCGCACCGGAGAGCCGGTCTGGAACTATCCCTTCTCCAGGAGAGGCATCAATTGCTCGGTGGTGGTGGATGGCCACCACGTCTACGCTCTCCACAGCGAGGAGAACCTGACCTCCAATGTCATGGGGGCCGTGGTGTGTCTCGACGCTCGCAAGACGGGCGACCTCACCGAGTCGGGGGTGGTGTGGAGACGCGAGGAGATCCTGGCCGGATACGCGTCTCCGGCGTTTGCCAACGGCCGCCTGTATGTCGTCGACAATTCGGCCAACCTCTTCTGTCTCGACGGCAGGACGGGCGAGGACATCTGGCAGTTCAAGCTGGGGCGAGTCGGCAAGGGCTCTCCCGTGGTGACCTCGGATGGGGTCATTTACGTGGCGGAGGTCAATGGCCGCTTCCTCATCCTTCGTGATGCCGGAGACAAGTGCGAGGTGCTCGACATCGAGGTCTTCAAGGCCCCGGACGGATCCGTGGTCGAGATCTACGGTTCGCCGGCCGTCGCCGATGGCCGCGTCTACTTCATGGGTCGGAATGGAACCTTCTGCCTCGGCGTGTCCGGCAAGGCGGGTGAGCCGGTGGCCGGTCCCGTCCTTCCGCGAAAGACCATGGTCACTCCCTTCAAGCCGGGAAAGCTCCTCGTGACTCCGGCCGAAGCGATCCTCGGGCCCGGGCAGGCCGCGAAGTTCACGGCCCGTCTCTACGACGTGAACGCCTCGTCCTACGAGACTCCGGAGGTCACCTGGAACGTGGCCGGAGCTCGTGGCGCGCTCTCCGAAGGAGGGACCTTCACCGCCGCCGCGGACAACTCCTTCTCGGCGGGTCTCATCACCGCCAAGATCGGAGATCAGACCGCGACCGCCCGGATCCGGATCTCGCCCCGTCCCCCGTTCAAGGAGGACTTCGAGAGCTACGCCGTCGGGTCGGTGCCTCCAGGCTGGCTCGGCGTGTTCAAGAAGACGCAGATTGCCGAGCAGGACGGAAGCAAGGTCCTGCAGAAGCTCGCCGTCGATCCTTCGGCGCCCTTCATGCGCATCGAGGGGTATGCGACTCCCCCCATCGCCGGCGGCTACACCATGGTCGTCGACCTCCTCGGCACCCCCAAGGGCAAGCGCTTCATCCCCGAGATGGGGGTCGTCAACAGTCGCTATTACGTTTTCCTGCACGGCAACCCGGAAGAGACGATGCTCCGGATCAGCTCCTGGGCGGCCATCCCGCGCGTGCAGAAGGACGTTCCGTTCGAGTGGAAGACCGATACCTGGTACCGCATGAAGGTCTCGGTGGAGCCCCGTGGCGCCGAGGCGGTGGTGCGGGGCAAGGTGTGGCCGCGTGACGAGAAGGAGCCGGCCGCGTGGAGCATCGAGCTCATCGACCCCTTCCCGAACACCGAAGGCAGTCCGGCTCTTTACGCTTACTCCCCGGGGACCACGACCAAGAGCAAGGGTCCCGAGGTTTTCTTCGACAACCTGCAGGTGATTCCCCATGAAACCTCGAAAAACTGATCTTCTCGTCAAGGGCGCGGTTCTGGCCGTGGTCTTCGTCCTCGCCTCCATCTGGCTCCTCGAGACCGAGACCTCTCGGGTGACGGCCGCGGGCAGCAAGAAGGGCGACTGGACCCAGTGGGGTGGCAGCCCCGACCGGAACATGGTCTCCGACGAGACCGGGATGCCGACCACCTGGGACATCAAGGACGGGACGAATATCGAGTGGGTGGTTCCCCTCGGGTCCCAGACTTACGGCAATCCGGTGGTTCACCAGGGCAAGATCCTCGTCGGCACGAACAACAACGGTGAGTTCCGCCCCGCGATCAAGGGCGACAAGGGAATCGTGCTCTGTTTCGACCAGAAGACGGGCAAGCTTCTCTGGCAGGCTACCCACGACAAGCTTCCCACGGGAAGGGTCAACGACTGGCCGGAGCAGGGAATCTGCTCCACCGCCCTGGCCCGCGGAAACCGCGCCTACTACGTCAGCAATCGTGCCGAGGTGATTTGCATCGACCTCGACGGCTTCCTCGATGGCGAGAATGACGGTCCTTTCACCGACGAGACGTACAAGGAAAAGATGGACGGGGATTTCGTCTGGGTCTTCGACATGATCGAGGAAGTGGCCACGTTCCCGCACAACCTCGCCACCTGCTCTCCGACCGCCGATGACAAGCGCCTCTTCGTCTGCACCAGCAACGGCGTCGACGAGGGGCATCTCAATCTCCCGGCGCCGCTCGCCGCCAGCTTCATTGCCCTCGATCTCGAGACGGGCGAGCTCCTGTGGGAGCGCGACGATCCCGGCAAGAGCATCCTCCATGGCCAGTGGTCCTCGCCCGCCTACGGGGTGATCGGGGGACAGCCCATGGTGGTTTTCGCGGGTGGCGACGGCTGGTGCTATGCCTTCAAGCCCGAGGACGGTGAGCTCCTCTGGAAGTTCGATCTCAATCCCAAGAAGTCGGTGTGGGTGCTCGGAGGCAAGGGAACCCGGAATGCCATCATCTCGACGCCCGTGATCTACGGCGACCAGGTCTTTCTCGCCGTGGGGCAGGACCCGGAGCACGGTGAGGGGCCGGGACACCTCTACTGCATCGATGGCACCAAGCGCGGCGACATCACCACGTCGGGCAAGGTCTGGCACTACGGTGATGACGACTACAACCGCACCATCTCCACCGTCGCCATCCAGGATGGCCTCTGCTACGCCTCCGACCTGTCCGGTTTCCTCCACTGCCTCGACGTGAAGACGGGCAAGAGGATCTGGATGCACGACCTCTTTTCGGCCATCTGGGGCTCGCCCTACGTGGTCGATGGCAAGGTCTATCTCGGCAACGAGGACGGCTACGTGCTGGTGTTCGAGCACGGTCGCGAGAAGAAGCTCCTGGCCGAGAACGACATGGGCAACTCGGTGTACACCACGCCCGTGGCCAGCAGCGGCGGGCTCTACGTCACCAATCGCCGCCAGCTCTATTCTCTGAGGCAGGGTGCCAAGATGGCGGGAGCAACCGAGAAGGCCGGAGGCGACTGAGGGTGCACCTTCTCGCGCGCAAGGAGCCTTCGACCCTCGAGGGCTCGCGGGTGCGGGTGGCCTTCGGAGCCGGGCGTTCGGCTGATCTCGCCTCCTATGTGGCGGCCGAGGGGGGAAGCCGTGTCCTCCTCGTCACCGACCCGGGGCTGGTCACCGCTGGCCATGTGGAGAAGGCCGTCTCGCTCCTCACCGTGGCGGGAATCACCGTCGCGGTGTTCGACGGGGTCGAAGAGAATCCCACCTCGCTCCACGTGGAGGCCGGCGTCCAGACCGCGCGCGAAGAGGACGTCGACCTCCTGCTCGGACTCGGGGGAGGCAGCTCCCTCGATGTCACCAAGGGCATCGCGTTCATCCTCTCGAACGGCGGCACCATGAGGGACTACCGGGGAAGGAACCGGGCCCCCCGGCCCTTCCTGCCCATGATCGGGGTGCCCACCACCGCTGGCACGGGCAGCGAGGCCCAGTCCTACGCCCTGATCAGCGATCCGTTGACGCGGGAGAAGATGGCCTGTGGCGACGACAAGGCGTACTTCAGGATCGCCGTCCTCGATCCCGACCTCCTGGCCACGGTTCCGCGGGGAGTCTCCGCTGCTGCCGGCCTGGATGCCCTTTCCCACGCGGTGGAGGCGAGCGCCACCCGGACGCGCACCCCGCAGTCCCGGGCGATTGCCCGGGAAGCGTGGACCATGCTCGAGCGCAGCTTCGAGGCCTTGCTGGACGGACCGAAGGAGCCTCGCGTTCTCGAGGACATGCTCGTGGGCTCGCACCTGGCCGGTGTCGCCATCGAGTGCTCGATGCTGGGTGCCGCCCACGCCTGCGCCAACCCCCTCACCGCGCGCTGCAATCTCGTGCACGGGGTCGCGGTCTCGGTGATGTTGCCCTGGGTCGTGCGCTTCAACGCGGAGGGCGGAGCGGATCCCTACGCGGATCTCATGCCCGCCGGAGAGCTGACCCGAAGGATCGAGAGCTTCCTCGATGCCGCAGGGGTCGCACGCAGGCTTTCGCAGCACGGCGTGGACCGCGACCTTCTTCCGTCTCTCGCCGCCGATGCGGCGACCCAGTGGACCGGGAAGCACAATCCGCGCGAGGTGGGGGAGAGAGAGCTGCTCTCGATCTATCAGGCGGCCTATTAGAGTCGCTCGCGGTGGAAGTCGGCCGCGTCGTTCGCGGTGGAAGTCAGCAGCGTCCGGGGCGAGGGGGCCGAGGAGGCGTGGGGGGAGCGCGCTCGGCGAGGAGGTTCGCTGCGACTTGCCGCGCAGCCGCGGCATGGGTACTTGCTGCGTGGCTCGTGGCGAAACCCACGAGTCATGTCGCTGCGAACCTCCTCGCCGTGAGCGCGCCGCCAGCGGGATTCGGCAAGACTTCGAGGGGGTGGGCGCAGACGGCTTTGACCCGGAGACGGCGGTCGGTCTTCCGCCGCTCGCTCCGGGGTTTTTCGCTGGTTCTCGTCTTCGGCCTCTTTCCAGGCCCGTTCATCTTTTTCGGTGGGTCCTGGCTCCAGGGTCGGGTTCCGGCTCCGTCACCGTGACCGCTTCCGTTTCCGATCGCGACCGTTCCCTCGGGTCTCGACCGGGGCGCAGTGTTTACCAGCGAACTCTGCCGGCTCAGCGACCCGCAGTTGCCCCGCCCGTTTCCCGTGGCTTGACGAATCGCACTTGGACCCTCCGCCCGAGAGCCATGGCGATCCTGTGGAGCATGGCAAGCGAGTGGCCCTGGTAGTCGTCATCTTCGAGTCGGGCGATGACACTCCGAGTCGTCCCGACAAGGGTCGCGAGTTCGGCCTGGGACACGCCCTCTTGCTTCCGCAGGGCGTGGAGCCGCGAAGCGACATCCGCACCGAGACGGGCCCGGGCAAGCGCGGAATCGGCATCGGGTCGCCCGTCGTAGTAGCGTGAATGGGCCATCTTCAGGAGATCGGACGTGGGAGATTTCTTCCTGAGCGAGTCGGTCTTCTTTCGGGTCCGGCGCGGGGCATTGCCGGCCTTTCCGTTCCTGGACGACGATCGGGACGACTTCCCTGAAGACCCGCTGCTTTTCTTTCTGCTTGGCTTCTTGGTCATGGGAGGACCTGGCTGTAAGTACGATGTGTCGGATTGCTCTGGAAATGGCCCATGCGCCGGAGGGCGCGAGCAATCTCGACCTCTGGAACCCGTGCCTGCTGCTTCGTCAGTCCGTGGCTCATGACGACTGCGCGTCTCCCGTGGAAGAAATAGAGCATGCGGAAGTTGACGCGCTGATGCCTCACTCGCAGCTCGTGAATGCCATCGCGAAGCACGTCGGCATGGGGTCGCCTCAGATCGTGTCCCTGCTCGGCAAGCAACTCGAGGCGGATGACACACTTGTCACGAACCGCATCCGAAAGGTTGTCCAGCCAGTCCAGGATTGGAACGCTCCCGTCGGCTTCGCGGAAAGCCACGATGGTGGTCGGCGGCACCCCAACCTCCGAATAGTGTAGTCGCAAATTTGCGACATGGCAAGGGGGATGGATTGTCGGCTGTGTCGTTCGCGGTGGAAGTCAGCTGCGTCCCGGGCGAGGGGGCCGAAGAGGCGTGGGGGGAGCGCGCTCGGCGAGAGGTTCGCTGCGACTTGCCACGCAGAAGCGGCATGGGTTCTGGCGGCGTGACTCGTGGCGAAACCCACGAGTCATGTCGCTGCGAACCTCTCGCCGCTGCGCGCCGCCAGCGTGATTCGGCAAGACTTCGAGGGGGTGGGCGCAGACGGATTCGTCCCGGGCGACGGCGGCCGGTCTTCCACCGCTCGCTCCGGGGTTTTTCGCTGGCCCTGGTCTTCGGCCTCTTTCCAGGCCCGTTCTTTTCTTTCGGTGGGTCCTGGCTCCAGGTTCCGGATCGGGGTCCGGTTCCGGGTCCGGCTGCGTTTCCGTACCGGTCACCGTCAGCGTTTCCGCTTCCGTCCCCGCTCCCGCATTACTCCTCGTATACCGGCACCAGGAAGAACCAGGTCATCCTCAGCCCGTAACGCAGCGGGATCCTCACCCCCAGCTCCCAGAAGATGCAGGGCGGCTCGGCGAGTCGTGTCGACGGGGCATCCCCGGGAATCGGCAGATCGATGGACACCGTCTTCTTGTCGATGAGGGGGGCACTATCCGAGATCAGGAGGGGAGACCAGCATTCGACCTTCTTCTTCCTGCTCACTGCTTCCTCCACCGGCCGGAGGAGGAGAAGAACCCGATCGGCAGCGCTGGCCACGGGCCGGGCGAGGCGGAGCTCGGCCCGGAGTCGGCCGCCAAGCGGGAAGGGGAACTGGCCGAACCCGAGCCGGGGCCGCAGGCGGAATCGGTCGCGGATCCGGCAAAGGATCTCCACGAGGGAACGGAAGCCGAGGGAAACGAGGACAACGACGGTCAGGAAGCTCCCCGCGAGCCGGGGCAGGGGAGCGAACGCGGCAGCGATGGCAAAGGGCAGAAGGAGGATGAGCACCAGCAGGACCATCACGAGGGGCTCCCTTCGCGGTTCCGCCTCCTTCTCGTCCCAGTCGTGGTCCCGCGTCGCCCGGTGTTCGCCCCGGCGAAAGGGGAGGGAGCTGGAGCGCGACCTCTCTCTGAACCTGGCGCCCAGCAGGGCCCCGGCGCCGAAGCCGATCGCCAGGCAGTAGAGGCCGGAGAGGGCAAGTGCCAGGGTCTCGGCGGTGCGCCTCCCGTCGTCTCCCAGGAGCCCTGCCAGGAGAAGCATCACTCCCAGGAGCACGAAGAAGCCGCCGGTGAGGACCAGGATGATGGCCGACAGGGTCCTGCCGGTGACCGGCCTGGCCATCGGCCACGAGGTCATGGAGAGTCTCATGGGAGAATTGTCCGTCTTCCCCCGACTCGCGCCTACTGCCTCCTCCAGCTCCGGGTCTTCTCGGTCATGAACGTCTCGCCGTCGTCGGTCGAGCGCTCGATGCTGGTCGTGAACGCGCCGTCCGACTCCTTGTCGAGGGTGACCCTCCGGACGAGCCGCCCCTCGTCGTGCTGGAGGAGAACGAGCTCGCTTCCCCTCGGTCGTCCCTCGAGCCGCTCGAAGACGTGGCTCTCGTCGAGGCGCCACCATTCCCAGGCCCCCTTGGCGGGAATGAACGAGCAAACCGCGATCTCCTGCTCGGTCGTTCCGTTCTCCGCGGTTGCGTTGACGCGCCCGACCACGAGGTAGTCGGAGACGATCTTCGCGAAGCGGCCACGCAGGTCGAGGCGGGTGATCGTTCCGTCCTCGCCGTGGCGCTCCTCGGTTCCCACCCAGTCTCCGAGGAGGAAATCGAGCTGGGTGGCGCGGGGATCGGGCTCCTTTGCCTTGCTCGGGAGGCCCTCGAAGATGCCTTCCTCTCCCATCTCCTCGCGGGGCGCGGTCCGGGTGAACTCCATGATCCAGGTGGTCTTCCAGGTGACTCCACCGTCGGGGGAGGTGGCGGAATCCCAGCGGATGGAGTCGGGGAGAGTGTCGGAGAACGAGTAGCGGGTCAGTACCTCGCCTCCGTCCTGGCCCTGTCCCTTGCTGAAGAACTCTCCCCGGCCGTGACGGAAGGCCCCCGTGAGCGTGCCGAAGGACACCCTCGTGGTTCCCGAGGGCCAGTTGAGGAGCAGCACCCACTCGTCCTTCCGGGGATCGTAGGCGCGCAAGCTGAACCCGATCACGGGACTGCCGCCGAGGGCTCCGCTCCATTGCTCGAGGATCGCGCAGCCGCCGAGCACAGGGGTGATGCGGGCTCGCGCCTTCCCCCCGTGCACCCAGCTTCCGTCGGACTGGAGGAAGCGGTTTTCGATCTTCCATTCCCCGATCCAGAAGTCGAACTCCCGTGCCTTCTCTCGGGGACAGGTGAAGTCTCCGGCGGAGACCGATCCGGGGAGCAGCAAGATGAGGGCCAGAAGGAGGAGGGAAAGCAGGAACTGAGGCGTCTTGTTCATGGAGGCGATTCCGGATGCGGGACTCGGGGACAGTGTTTCTACGGGCAGATCACCCGGGCCATAGGTCTTGCTGCCGGAGATGTCCCGGTTTTTCTTGATCTCCGGGACCAGGAAAGCCAGCATAGGGTTCTTCAGCAACCACGCACGTCGGCGTCTTCCCCACGCGACCCGAAAGGGACCTTTCATGACGAACACCGCATCGCATTCCATCGTACGAGAGCGAAGTCGCGGGCACGAAGAGCCAGGTCACCTCTTCCAGCGCTATCTCGAGGTCAGGCACAGGTCGGAAGAAATCTGCTCTCCTCTGGCCGTCGATGACTATCAGGTGCAGAGCGTTCCCGAGGCGAGCCCTCCGAAATGGCATATTGCTCACTCCTCGTGGTTCTTCGAGACGTTTCTTCTCCTCGATCGCCTCGAGGGCTATCGAGCGTTTCACCCTCGATTTTCCCACCTCTTCAACTCGTACTACGAGACGGCCGGCACCTTCCATCCTCGTGACCGCCGCCATACTCTCTCGCGCCCCACGGTGGAGGAGGTCTACGAGTACCGGGCCTGGGTCGATCGGGGCATGGAACGCCTGCTTCGGGATTGCGACCACGCGAGGCATCCGGAGATCCGGGAGAGGACGGTCCTGGGGCTGGAGCACGAGTGCCAGCACCAGGAGCTCCTGCTGATGGACATCAAGAGGAACTTCTTCGAGAACCCCCTCTATCCGGTCTACCGGGAGGAGGCTGCTTCCAGCGATGGGTTCGGAGATTCGGCCTCCCACCGCTGGGTCGATCGTCCCGGCGGAGTCTTCGAGATCGGACACGAGGGGCCGGGCTTCTGCTTCGACAACGAAATGCCGCGCCACCGGGTGCTGCTCGAGGATCACGGTCTGGGTTCGCGACTCGTGACGAACTCGGAGTACCTGGAGTTCATCGAGGACGGAGGCTACTCCGATCCGAGGTCATGGCTGTCGGACGGCTGGCAGGCCGTGAGGGCCCGGGGATGGCGGGCGCCTCTCTACTGGGTGGAGGTCGAGGGAAGCTGGCACGAGTTGACACTCCACGGACTCGAGCCGGTCCGTCCCGCGAATCCGGTGTGCCACGTCAGCTACTACGAGGCCGACGCATTCGCGAGGTGGAGGGGAGCCCGCCTTCCCCTGGAGTCCGAGCTCGAGCTTGCGGCGGCGGGGGAGCCCCTCGAGGGGAACTTCATGGAATCGGGGTTGCTCCACCCGCGGCCGGCGCGCGGAGACGGAGATCGGCAGCTGTTCGGCGACCTCTGGGAGTGGACCCGATCACCCTACTCGGCGTATCCAGGGTTCCGACCGCTCGAGGGATCCCTGGGCGAGTACAACGGCAAGTTCATGGTCAATCAAATGGTCCTGCGCGGAGGGAGTTGCGTCACGCCCTGCGAGAATGCTCGGAAGACCTACCGGAACTTCTTCCCTCCCGAGGAGCGGTGGCCCTTCACCGGGATCCGGCTCGCCTGCGACGCCTCCCGGAGCTGAGCAGCGCTGCCGGCCTCAGTCGGCGATGACCAGCCGCAGTGCGTTCGTCACCGCCACCTGACCCTGAAGAGAGCCCCGGTCGGCGATGAGCCCCTGGAGGTGCAGCTCCAGCTCGAGGCCGGTGCCCGAGGAGAGGTCGAGGAGAACGCGTGGGGCAGGACCGGGAGCCGGACCGGGCCAGTCGTCTTCACCGAGCAGGGGCTCGTGGCCGAAGCCGTTGGCGATCCTCGCCGGCTGGGGAGAGAGTCCGGGAGTCAGCGGCGTGGGGAGCACGGTGGCACCGAGGGAGAACGGCAAGGCGGTGCCGGCATTCGAGGGCACGACACCCGACCACGCGTAGACGACGAAGCGCGCTCCGCCCGGGGGAGCCATCGGGGGAGCCAGGACGCGCAGCACCAGGGGATCCGTGGGTGCGAGATGCACGGTCCGGTCGAACCCGCCCGAGAGCCCGTTCGCGAGCAGCACGTCGGTCACCTCTCCCGAGGCGGCATTGACGTTTCCACTCCGGGCGTGCACGGGCACGATGGCCTCCATCTGCACCGTGTCGGGCGATCCCGGGCGAAAGAGAGAGACCGTGGCGGCCCCGGTCGCAGGGGGCGCCGGGACCTCGAAGCTGAAGCTGTAGAGCGTTCCCCAGCGGAGGGCGTTGGCGTTCTCGTTCTCGGCGAAGGTCGCCGTGGACCACGTCACCTCCGTGGTCAGGAGGGTGCTCGTCCAGTCCGACGTGTCATAGGGCTCGCCGCTGTGCGAGGCCACGTCGTGGAAGGTCGTCCCCGTGACCATGGCGCCGGGCTCGACGGGGATCCCGAAGGATCTCGCCGAGCGGTGAGAGGTGAGGTTCTGAAGGGCGTAGTCGTAGCGGTAGCGGCCGTTGCCCAGTGGGGTGGCCCTCGATCCCAGGAGCATCCGCCCGTCGCCCGGGATGTCCACGATTCCGATCCTCACCTCGGGGTCCAGTGCCTGCCAGGCGAGGACGGCGGGCTCGCCCCTCCGGGTGGAGGCCGTGAGCTGGAGCTGGAAGGTGGGGGCAGATCCGGTGACGAGGACCTCTCTCCATGACGCGTTGTTGGCAATGTTGCCGGAAAGGGAGTCGTCGTGCGCAAGAGTCAGGAGCTCGCCCACGTACCGGGCCCCGGGATTCGACGCCGGATCGAGATCGGAATCGCTGGCCTGGAGGCGGCGGCCCACCGTGGGATCGAAGGGCGGCTGGCCGTGGGGAAAGACCAGATCGCCGCTGGCCGCGTCAATCTCGCTGCGTGGGCCAAGACGAGGCTGGTAACCTCCGATGCTCGCGGAATTCGTGGTGGAGCAGTGGATGCCGAGGGTCGTTCCGTCGGTGGGGCCGCAGTCCGGAAAGCAGTCGGCGAGCGAGAGGGCGAGGATCACGTGGAAGGCCCAGCTCTGTCCGACCTGCTCGAAGCGACCATCCCGCAATCGGTAGAGATTCTGCACCAGGACGGGATGGAACGGTGTACTCGCCTGCCACTGCACCTCGACATCGCCGACGTTGCAGGTGACCATGCCGAAGGAGTAGGCGGTCACATCCCCGGTGCGTCCCCACCGCACAACGGAGGTGATCTCACCCGGGACGACATCGGGGCCGATGACGGGAGACCCGGCTGGTGCGGGCGGCGCAACCAGGAGGAGAAGGGCACCTCCGAGCAGAGCCGTGCGACTCCATCTTCCCGGCAGGGGCCAATCCGACGTCGAGCGATTCATGGCGATCCTCCCTTGGGGTCGTGGGCATTGTGGCCCGGCGGCGAGGAACGATCAAGCGTGAGGGTGGCCTGATCGGGCACCTTGACGCGGCTCCCCCACGCATGTTAGCTCTCATTCACTTGAATACCTGTTCACGCAAAGAGAGTGGCCCATGCGTACTCCCCAGGAGCAGGACGTGTCCTGCGCCGACCTCCTGAAGGTCCTGGCCGACGAGACCCGGCTCGCCGTCGTCCGCCGGCTCATGGAAGGGGCCAAGCACGTGGGCGAGATCAACGCCGACCTCGGGGTCGAGCGGACCCTCCTCTCCCACCACCTCAAGGTTCTGAGGGAGGCCGGCATCGTCGAGGCCGAACGCGACGGCAAGGCAGTTCTCTACCGTCTGTCTCCCCACATCGAGTCGCGTCGACGCGGTCAGGCGCTGGAGCTGGGTTGCTGCCGGCTGGTCTTCGATTGAGGGAGGTCGTGATGGCTCGTTCTTCCGCACGTCCCTGGCTCGGCTTCGTGGTTCTGCTCGCGCTTGCCCTCCCCGGTTGCGGGGGAGAGAAGTCCGCCCAGGCCGCCGGGCACAAGGGAGAGCTCGGAGCAGGCCGGCTCGTGGTCACCGGCTCCAGCACCGTCGCTCCGCTCCTCTTCGAGATGGCCCGGCGCTTCGAGGACCTCCATCCAGGGGCCCGGATCGACGTCCAGACCGGAGGCTCCTCGCGAGGCATCGCCGATGCTCGTTCCGGTGCGGCGGACATCGGCATGGTCTCGAGGAGCTTGAAGGGCGAGGAGGCCGATCTCGAGGCCCATGCGATCGCGCGGGACGGCATCGCCATGATCGTCCACCGCGACAACTCCATCGGTGAGCTCACCGACGAGCAGGTCGTTTCTCTCTTCACGGGAAGGATCACGAGGTGGTCGCAGGTGGGAGGGGCCGACGAGCCCGTGGTGGTCGTCAACAAGGCGGCAGGACGGGCGACCCTGGAGGTCTTTCTCCACCACTTCGGGATCGAGGAGGGCACGGTCAAGGCCGACGTGGTGATCGGCGACAACCAGCAGGGCATCAAGACGGTGGCCGGCAATCCGTTCGCCATCGGCTACGTCTCCATCGGCACCGCCATCACCGAGGCGGAGCGGGGCATCGCGATCCGATTGCTCCCGTCGGGAGGAGTCGCTCCGACCCTGGAGAATGTGGGCCAGGGACGATTTCCCGTGGTCAGAACCCTCAGCCTCGTGACCCGTGGCGAGCCGAGTCCGCTGGCCCGGGTGTTCATCGCGTTCTGCCAGTCTCCCGACCAGCACGACCTCGTAGGAGCCCAGTTCTTTGTCCCCATCGCGGATTGACGCCGCCGCCACCCCGCTCCTGGGTGTCTCCGCTCTGGCCGCGGGAAGCCTGGTGATCCTGATTCTCGGGTTCATGGTGGTGGAGACGATTCCCGCGCTGACCGAGATCGGCCCCGCTCGCTTTCTCGGCGACGCCTCCTGGCAACCGACGGACGGCGCCGAGGCGGCCTACGGCATCGTCCCCATGGTGGTGGGCTCGCTCCTGGTGACCGTGCTCTCCATGACCCTCGCCTTGCCCCTGGGACTCCTCGCGGCGTTGTTCCTGCGGTTCTACGCGCCGCCATGGATTGCCTCGATCTTTCGGCGTCTCATCGAGCTGCTGGCGGGAATTCCCTCGGTGGTGTTCGGCTTCTGGGGCCTGGTGTCCCTGGTCCCTCTCATCAATGCGTGGCGGGCCCCGGGACAGAGCCTTCTTGCCGGGGGAGTGGTCCTTTTCCTGATGGTGCTTCCCACGGTCGCGCTCACCGCGGAGGCGGCGATCCGGAGTGTCTCCCCCGAGCTCACCACCGCCGCCGCTTCTCTTGGCCTCGGGCGATGGGCCACCATCTCCGGGGTCGTCCTCCCCGCGGCCCGGGCCGGAATCATCGGCGGGGCTCTTCTGGCCGCGGCCCGCGCCGTGGGAGAGACCATGGCCGTGGTCATGGTGTGCGGGAACGTCGTCCAGGTGCCGGGGAGCCTCTTCGACCCGCTGAGGACCGTCACCGCGAACATCGCCCTCGAGATGGGCTACGCCACCTCTCTTCATCGCTCGGCCCTCTTTCTCTCGGGGCTGGCGCTTCTCCTGCTCATCGGCGGGGCTCTCCTCGTGATCGAGGTCCTGCGCAAGGAGAGCCGCCGTGGCTGAGGCCCGCTCCGCACGCATGGACCACGTCGTGGGCGGGCTGGCCTGGGGGGCCGCCCTCGCGATCGCCGCCTGCTTCACGTGGATCATCTGGGACATGATCGTGCAGGGTATCGGGCTCATCGACTTCGACTTTCTCACTCGAGAGCCGCGCGACGCCGGCAGAGCCGGAGGGATCGGGACCATCCTCGTCTCCACGGGGCTGATCGTGGGCGTCTGTCTCGTGGTTGCCGTTCCCCTGGGGATCGCCACCGCAGCCTGGCTTTCGGAGCTGGCTCCCGGAGCGGGCAGGGCCAGCCGGGCCGTCCGCACGAGCCTGGACCTCCTGGCGAGCGTTCCCTCGATCGTGTTCGGTCTCTTCGGCATGGTCTTCTTCTGCCAGGTCCTCGGCATGGGGTTCTCGATCCTGGCCGGAGGAATGACCCTGGCGTGCATGGTGCTGCCCCTGGTCGTGCGCACCACCTACGCCGGGCTGCGCGGAGCGCCGGACGACCTCCGCCTGGGGGGGGCTGCCCTCGGGCTCACGCGAACCGCCACCCTGCGCCATCTTCTCCTGCCCGCGGCATTTCACGGAGCCGTGATCGGAATCATCCTCGCCCTCGGGCGCGCCATGTCCGAGACGGCGGCGCTGATCTTCACCAGTGGCTACGTGACCCGGATGCCGGAGTCCCTTCTCGATTCCGGCCGATCTCTCTCCGTCCACATCTATGACCTGGCCATGAACGTCGCGGGCGGAGAGAGCAATGCCCACGCCACGGCCCTCGCTCTGCTCGTCCTCCTCCTGCTGATCAACCTCTCCGCTTCCCGACTGGCCGCGGTATGGCTGGAAGCGAGGCAGCGATCATGAGCCGCAGCGAGACAGCGAATGTGCGGCAGGAGGTCGTTCCGCATCCGGCAGTGGCGGTGGAGGCCCGCGGGCTCACCGTGCGCTTCGGCTCCAAGCCGGCCCTCGGTGGGGTGACCCTGGCCATTCCACGGCGGGGCATCACCGCCATCGTGGGGCCGTCGGGATGTGGCAAGAGCACGTTTCTCAACTGCTTGAACCGGCTCACCGATCTCCTTCCCGGTTGTCAGGTCGAGGGCTCGCTCCGTGTGGATGGGATCGATGTCCTGGATCCGACCTGCGATCTCCTCTCGCTGCGGCGTCGCGTGGGAATGGTGTTCCAGAAGCCGAATCCCTTCCCGCTCTCCGTGCGCCGGAACTTCTCCTTGCCGCTACGGGAGCACGGCATTCCCCGGGACGAGATCGAGAGCCTCATGGAGTCCTCGCTCCGCGACGTGGGACTCTGGGAGGAGGTGGCGGATCGACTGGATCTTTCCGCCACCCGGCTCTCCGGCGGTCAGCAGCAGAGGCTGTGCCTGGCCCGGGCCCTCGCTCTGCGACCCGATATCATCCTCTGCGACGAGCCGTGCAGCGCGCTGGATCCTCTGGCCAGCGGAGTGGTCGAGGACTTGATCGCTTCCCTGCGCGACCGGGTGACGGTGGTCATCGTGACCCACAACCTCGCTCAGGCCCGTCGCATGGCCGATCACCTGGCCGTCTTCTGGGTCCGTGACGGGGCGGGAACGGTGATCGAGTCGGGTCCGGCCAAGACGCTGCTCGACACACCCGAGGATCCGGTGGCGGCGTCTTACCTCGAGGGACGGAAGGGTTGAGCCCCTTCAATCCCTCTTGACCCCGATCAATGGACGCGGTCCCCCCGGGGGGCTAACCTGACCTCCGGAAACTCCGAGGAGGCCGAGCCCTGACCGCACCATCCCCCACTCGCGAGGAGATCGAGAGGCTGCTCCATCGCCATGACCGGCCGGGGCCCCGCTACACCTCGTACCCGACGGCGGTGGAGTTCCAGCCGATGGGGGAGGAGGACTACCTTCGCCGCCTCGAGGCCGCCGACGCCCTCGGGGATGCCCCCCTCTCCGTCTACGTGCACCTGCCGTTCTGCGAGGAGCGGTGTCTCTTCTGCGCCTGCCACGTGATCATCGTGCCGAGAAGGGAAGGGGCCAGGGACGTCGCCGGCCCCTACGTCGAGACCCTCGTGCGCGAGATGGAGCTCGTGGCGGCGAGGCTTCCCCACCGCCGCAAGGTAGCGCAGCTCCACCTCGGAGGCGGCACGCCGACCTACCTCGCGGTGGCCGAGCTGGAGAGGCTCCTCGGCCGTTTCCAGGAGCTCTTCGAGCTCGTGCCCGGAGCCGAGCTTGCGGTGGAGGCCGATCCGCGCGTGACGAGCGTCCGCCAGCTCGAAGTCCTGGCGGCCCGCGGCTTCAACCGGATCTCGTTCGGAGTGCAGGACTTCACCCGAGAGGTCCAGGAGGCGGTGGGCCGCGTGCAGTCGGTGGAGGAGACGGCGACCCTTGCCCATGAGGCCCGGCGTCTCGGCTTCCGCGGCGTCAACGTGGATCTCATCTACGGCTTGCCCCACCAGCAGGTGGAGACCTTCGAGCGCTCGATCGACGAGGTGCTGAAGTTGCGTCCCGATCGGGTGGCGGTGTACTCGTTTGCCTTCGTTCCGTGGATGAAGGGCCACCAGAAGACCCTGCCCGAGGACTCGTTTCCGGATCGCAGCCTCAAGATCGCGCTCTTCGCGGCCGCCCGCGAGCGCTTTGTCGTTGCCGGGTACGAGGCCATCGGCATGGACCACTTCGCACTGCCGGATGACGAGCTGGCCATCGCACGAAGAGAGGGACGACTGCGCCGGAACTTCATGGGGTATGCGGTGATTCCGGGCCAGGACGTCCTCGGCCTCGGTATCTCGGCCATCGGAGACGTGCGCTCGGCCTACGTCCAGAACGAGAAGAAGCTCTCGACCTACACCGCCGCCATCGATGCGGGAAGGTTGCCCGTCCACGCCGGCCTCAAGAGGAGCCGCGAGGATGATCTCCGCCGGCGGGTCATCCACGACCTGATGTGCAACTTCCGCGTCGATCGATCGGCGATCGAGGAGGCCTTTTCCATCGGATTCGGTCGCCACTTCGAGAAGGAGCTGGCCGCGCTCGCGCCACTCGAGGCCGAGGGTCTGGTCACGGTCGACGACGAGCAGATCCGCGCCACGCCACGGGGACAGCTTTTCCTGCGCAACCTCGCCATGTGCTTCGATGCCTACCTGAAACGCCACGAGGGAGGGGACCGGCCCGTCTTCTCGCGCACGGTGTAGCCGGATGCTCCACAGCACATGAGAAAGCGGGTCATCGTCATCGGCGGTGGGATCTCCGGCCTGGCCGTGGCGCGAGCGTTGAAGCAGCAGAGCATCACCTCGGGTGCGCCCCTGGACATCACCGTGCTCGAGGCCGAGCCTCTTCCCGGAGGCAAGATCCGGACCGCGCGCGAAGGGGGCTGGACGGTCGAGAGAGGCCCCAACGGTTTTCTGGACTCGGCGCCCCGCACCCGGGAGCTGGCGGTGGAGGTCGGCCTCGAGGACGGGATCTTGAAGGCCTCCGACGCGGCGACGGAGCGATCTCTCTACTGTCGCGGCGCGCTGCGATCCCTTCCGACCTCTCCCCTGTCGTTCTTCGGGTCCGACCTCCTGAGCCTGCGCGGCCGGGCCCGGATGCTGCTCGAGCCCTTCACGCGGAGGCCGCGCGATCCGGGTCGCGACGAGTCGGTGGCCTCTTTCGCGCGGCGTCATCTGGGCGACGAGGCGGCCCACACCCTCGTGTCGTCGATGGTGCTCGGAGTCTTCGGCGGCGATTCCGAGAAGCTCAGCCTCCGCTCGGCGTTTCCGAAGATGCACGAGATGGAGCGCGACCATGGCTCGCTCGTGAGGGCCATGGTGAGCAAGATGCGCGCGAGAAGAAAGGCACGACGGCGTGGGGACGCCGAGTCCACGCGTCCCGGGGGGCCCGCCGGTCCGGCCGGGGTCTTGACCTCCTTCCGGGGAGGCATGAGCGACCTCGTGGAGGCCCTCGCCCGGGATCTGGGAGAGGACCTTCGTTGTGGCAGCAAGGTCGTCTCGCTCCGCCGGGAGGGGCATCAGGCCGTCAGTGAAGGTTGGGAGCTGCCCCTGTGGAAGGTGGCGACCGCGGGCGGCGAACCCGAGCTCGAGGCGGAGGCCGTGATCCTGGCCGGTGAGGCCTTCTCCACGGCGAGCCTCGTCGAGACCCTCGACCGGAGGGCGGCCCGTGAGCTGCGCGCCATTCCCTATGCGCCGATCGTGGTGGTGGGGCTCGGCTACGAGCGGTCGCGAGTCCCCGGAGGGGGTCAGGGCTTCGGCTTCCTCGTCCCCCGCGGCCACGGTTTGCGCATCCTGGGCTGCCTGTATGATTCGGGGATCTTCCCGGGCCGCGCCCCCGAGGGGAGGGTCCTGCTGCGGGCGATGGTGGGGGGCGCCGTCGATCCCGGGGCCCTGGAGCTGGACGACGAGGCCATTGTCCAGCTCGTGCGCGAGGACCTGAGGATGGGGATGGGAATCTCGGCTCCTCCCGAGAAGGTCTTCGTGTCGAGGTGGCCGGCGGGAATCCCCCAGTATGTGGTGGGGCACCGGGAACGACTGGATCGCATCCACGACCTCCTCTTCCGGAGTCCGGGCATCTTCCTCGGGGGCAATGCCTACCGCGGGGTGGCCCTCAACTCGTGCGTGACCGAGGCGGATCGGTTAGCGCGCGATGTGCTCGGTTTTCTCGGGGGATAATTCGCCTGGTTGCCTCGACGTATCGCTATTATTCGTAATTGTTTAGGATGATTTTCCCGGGATCGTGGAGGCGGGGGGACGGGCCGGTGACACCCCCCGATGGACTGGGGCGTAAGTCTCTTCTTTTCAAGGGTTTCTCGCATCTTTGCCAACCAGATGCGAGCTATACTCGTATGATCCGCGGAACCGAGGCTCGTCGCCCGTCCCCTTCGCACCGCGAGCCCAGCCGGAAGGAAGCCATGGCCCCCGAAACCGACACCACCCAGGTCGGCAGCTACTTCATCGCCAACTATCCCCCGTTCTCGGCCTGGACCGCGGACGCCATCCCCGAGGTCGAGAAGGCTCTCGCGCACGAGTTCTCGGGAGATACGCCCCTCGGGCTCTATCTCCACGTGCCCTTCTGCCGGCTGCGATGCAAGTTCTGCTACTACAAGGTCTACACCGACAAGAACTCCGGCGACGTCGAGCGGTACGTCACGGCCCTCGACAACGAGGCGGCCCTCCATGCCTCGCGGCCCGCGCTTCGGGACCGGCCCCTCGACTTCGTTTACTTCGGCGGGGGCACTCCTTCCTACCTCTCCCGCGGTGCGCTGGAGAGCCTGGTCGAGCATCTCCGACGACGTTTCTCCTGGGACGCCATCCAGGAGCTCACCTTCGAGTGCGAGCCGGGGACGCTCACCAGGGCCAAGCTCGAAGGCGTGCGTGCCATTGGCGCCACCCGCCTGTCGTTCGGGGTGGAGCACTTCGACGATCACGTGCTCGAGGTCAACGGTCGCGCCCACCGGTCCGCGGAGATCTACCGGGCTTACGGCTGGGCCCGGGAGGTCGGCTTCGACCAGATCAACGTCGATCTCATCGCCGGAATGGTGGGGGAGACGGAAGAAAAATGGATCCGGACGGTCGAGGAGACCCTGAAGCTCGAGCCGGACGGGGTCACCATCTACCAGATGGAGCTGCCCCACAATGCCGTCTTTGCCCGCGAGGCTCGCGACACGGGAGCGGCTCCGGCGATCGCCCCCTGGGAAACCAAGCGCCGCTGGGTGGCCGAAGCGTTCCGGGTCTTCGAAGAGGCGGGCTACGAGGTGACCAGCACCACCACGGTGGCCCGGCCCCGACCGGGGAGGAGCTCTGATTTCCTCTACCGGGAGGCCCTGTGGAAGGGTGCCGATCTGCTCGGCCTGGGGGTGGCCTCGTTCTCGCATCTCTCCGGCGTCCACTTCCAGAACGCCGGCAGCTGGGAGGAATACCTCCAGATGGTGGAGCGGGGTGTTCTCCCTCTTCACCGGGCGTACGCGCTGTCTCCCCGAGAGCGCCTCATCCGGGAGATGATCCTCCAGCTCAAGCTGGGCCACATCGACGCCGGCTACTTCCGCTCCAAGTTCGGTGTGAACATCGGGAACGAGTTCGCTTCCGCGTTCTCGTCGCTGGTGGAGGAGGGGCACGCCACGATCGACGGTGACGCCATCACCCTGTCTCGTGACGGTCTTCTCCAGGTCGACGGCCTCCTTCCCCGCTTCTTCGAGCCGCGATTCAGGAACGTGCGCTACTCATGATCAAGAAGATCCTTGCCCGGAAGTACGACTGCATCGTCGTCGGCGGCGGTCCCGCCGGCGCCACCTCGGCCGCGGTGCTTGCCCAGCACGGACGCAAGGTCCTGGTGCTCGAGCGCTCGGTGTTTCCTCGCCATCACATCGGCGAGTCCCTCATCCCCGAGACGTACGAGACCCTGGGTCGGATCGGCATGCTCGAGAAGCTCAGGGCATCCGATTTCCCCGAGAAGGAGAGCGTCAAGTTCGTCACGGTGGGGGGGAAGGACTCGCAGCCCTACTTCTTCACCGATCGCAATCCCCACGAAAGATCGAGGACCTGGCAGGTCCGGCGGGATCAGTTCGATCAGATGATGCTCGACAATGCTCGCGAGAAGGGCGCCGACATACGCTACGGGGTCCAGGTGCAGCGGGTGAACTTCGAGGGCACCCGTGCCGTCGGCGTGCGTCTTGCCAGCAACGGCGCCACCACCGATGTCACTGCCCCCGTGGTCGTCGACGCCACCGGGCTCAACGCCCTGATCTCTCGCCAGCTCGGCATCCGGAAGCCCGATCCCTGTCTGCGCAAGGGAGTCCTCTACGGCTACTACAAGGGGGCCCGCCGGGACGAGGGGAGGGCCGAGGGGGGGACCATCGTCTTCCGCACCGACACCGGGAATGGCTGGTTCTGGTTCATTCCACTCCAGGACGACGTCACCAGCATCGGTCTCGTGGCCGACCTGCAGGAGATGTTCACCGGCCACGGCGATGATCCCAAGACGACCTTCCTGCAGGAGGTCAAGCGGTGCCGGTCTCTTTCCGAGAGGCTGGATGCCGCGGAGCTGTGCTCCGCCATCTACGTCACCATGGACTTCTCCTACCGGGCCGACCGGGTGGCCGGCGACGGCTGGGTGCTCGTGGGGGATGCCTTCGGGTTCCTCGACCCGGTCTACTCGTCGGGGGTGATGCTGGCCATGAAGAGCGGGGAGATGGCGGCCGACGCCATCCACGACTCCCTGGCCATCAACGACGTCTCGGCGGCCAATCTCGGCCGGTTCGGCGCCGAGTTCGCCGCGGGCATGGAGAGGATGAGGAAGCTGGTCTACACGTTCTATGACCCTTCGTTCAGCTTCGGCGACTTCTTGAAGAAGTGCCCCGAGCAGCAGGACAATCTGGTGCGCATCCTGATCGGGGACATCTTCACCAAGGAAGTAGATCCTCTCTTCGACGCCCTGAGCAAGTGGACATCCCTTCCCGACGCACCGATCCGGGCGTGAAGCGCCACCCGGTTTGCCCGTCCCCGGGCGACCGCACCCGACCTGGAAGAAGAAGAGGCTCCATGAAGAAGATCGTCTTTGCGGCGCTCCTGCTGCTGACCATCCTCCAGCAGGATTTTTTCCTCGCGGGGAGAATCGAGCCTCTCTTCCTGGGGTTCCTGCCCGTGGGGCTGGTCTGGCACATGGGCATCTCCATCGCTGCCGCCGCCCTCTGGGCCCTCGCCGTGGCGCGGTGCTGGCCCGAGGGGCTCACGGGTGGCGAAGGCGAATCGGCGCCGGGCCGAGGCTGACAGGACAATCGGGGGGCCTCGGGAATGACCGCGCTCATCGTCATCGTCATCTACCTGGTGCTCCTGCTCGGGCTGGGGGCGATGGCCCGGAGAGCCCTCCAGGGCACCTCCGTCGATTACTTTCTCGCCTCGCGGGGCATCGGCTCGTTCTTCCTCCTCATGTCACTCTTCGGTACCACCATGACCGCCTTTGCCCTGGTGGGCAGCACGGGGGAGGCCTTCCGCAGTGGCATCGGCGTGTACGGACTCATGGGCTCGTCCTCGGGAATCGTGCATTCCGCGTGCTTTTTCTTCATCGGTCTCCGGGTGTGGGACCTCGGCAAACGCCACGGATACGTGACCCAGATCCAGCTCCTCCGAGATCGTTTCGAGGCGCCGCGGATCGGTATCGTGGTGTTCCCCCTCCTCGTCCTCCTCGTGGTGCCCTATCTGCTCATCGGAGTCCTCGGGGCGGGCTCGGTCATCCGCAACGTCACGGTGGGGGCCCTGCCCGGACTCTTTCCCGCCACCGACGGTGGGGTTCCCGCGGCCGCGGGATCGGGGGCGGTGTGTGCGGTCGTCCTCGTCTACGTCTTCTTCGGCGGGGTCCGGGGGACGGCCTGGGCCAATGCCTTCCAGACCACGGTGTTCATCCTGCTCGGGGTGGTGGCTTTCGCCATCATCGCTCAGGCGCTGGGAGGTCCCGTTGAGGCCACCCGCAAGGTGCTGGAGGACAATCCCAGCCGACTCAAGCGAAGCGTTACCAAAGAGGACACCTCGGCCTACCAGGCTCGCCTCGCGCAGTGGGAAACGGAGGCGGCGGCCAGCAAGGACGGGACGGCCTCCTTCCGTCGTCCCGAGGCGCCGCGGGAGATTCCTCCTCTGGAGTTTCTGACCTATCTGCTGATTCCCCTCAGCGTAGGAATGTTTCCCCACATCTTCCAGCACTGGCTCACCGCGCGCACGGCCCGGACCTTCCGGCTCGCCATCGTGGCCCATCCTCTCCTGATCCTGCTCGTGTGGGTTCCCTGCATCCTGGTGGGCGTCTGGGGCACCTCGGCCATGACCGAGGCCGGGCCGGTCATCCCCGACGGGCTCGACAACGCCAACGGCGTTCTCGCCATCATGGTCCAGAAGCTGACGACTCCCGTCCTGAGCGGGCTCCTCGCCGCGGGGATCCTCGCCGCCATCATGTCGTCCCTGGACTCCCAGTTCCTGTGCGTGGGGACGATGTTCACCCATGACGTGGTGGTGCCGCTCCTGGGAGGGAGGCTCTCCGACCGGGCCAAGGTCGTCACCGGGAGGACATTCGTCTGCATCGTCGTCCTGGTCACCTATCTCATCTCCCTCCTCGAGCCCCGGGAGGTGTTCTCGCTCGGGGTCTGGTGCTTCAGCGGCTTCACGGGGTTGTTTCCGCTGATCATCGCCGCCCTCTACTGGAAGAGGGCCACGAGCAAGGGCGCCTGGGCCTGTGCCCTCACCGCGGCCGCGACGCTGATCCTCCTCTACCGCGACGCCGGATGGGGGAGTGACCACGCCTACGTCTTCCTGGGGATGGTTCCGGCGGCCACGGTCTTCCTGTTCGCCACCACGGCCCTCGTCCTGGTCTCCCTGGTGACCCGCCCCGTCTCCGAGGCTACCCTGAGGAAGTTTTCCACGAGGTGACGATCGTGCCCAGGGAACACACCACCGAGAGAATGGTCCAGTTCGCCGAGACCGACCTGGCGGGCATTCTCCACTTCGCGAACTTCTTCCGCATCATGGAGGAGGTCGAGCACCACTGGTTTCGCTCCATGGGCCTGTCGGTGGCCATGAACCTCGAGAAAGAGGAGCTGGGCTTTCCCCGGGTGGCCACGAGCTGCGAATATTCCTCACCCGCCCGCTTCGAGGAGATCCTCGTGTGTCGGCTCCGGGTGACCGCGATCGGTACCAAGTCGCTCAGCCACGAGGTCGAGTTCCGCTCGGGGGGAATGGCCGTTCCGGGTCGCGACGACGCCCGCTACGAGAAGGGCCGCAAGATCGCCACCGGCAAGACCACCATGGTTTGCACCGTACGGGAGAAGAACGGCCTGCGGTCGATTCCCATTCCCGAGGTCATCCGTCACAAGATCGAGTCTTGATCCCCGGTCCGCGGATCGGATCCGCGAGGGGGCACAGAAGGAGCCGCCGATGAAATTGATGCCCGTCCTGTTCGCCGTCCTGGCCGCCATGGCCTGGGGGGCCTACGTCCCCACCATTCACCATGGCCAGAAGGGTTTCGACAGCCAGGGCAGCGCCGCCCTCCGTGCCTTCCTCTGCGTGGGCATCGCCTACTTCCTGGTGGCGGTGATCATCCCGGGAATCCTGTTCGCGAACAAGGTCGAGCCGCTCCAGTTCACCAGCAAGGGGGTGAGCCTTTCGGTCCTGGCGGGAATTCTGGGCGCGGTGGGGGCTCTCTGCGTCATCTTCGCCCTCAAGAGCGGCGGGAGCCCCCTCTACGTGGCCCCGATCGTGTTCGCCCTCGCCCCCGTCATCAACGTCTTCGTCTCGATGATCTGGAGCCGGCCCTCGAAGCCGCCCGGGTCGCTCTTCTATGCCGGCGTGGTGCTGGTAGCCGCGGGAGTCGCTCTCGTTCTCCGCTTCAAGCCCGTATGAGTCGTGGGAGCCGACCATGACCCGAGCCTTCACAACCAGAGCCGCGGGCACTCTCGCCGTCGCTTTCGCCCTTGGCCTCCACGGCGGCGGCCTGTCCGCCCAGGAGCCGATCGTCCCGGTGGCAGCCACCGGCGCCGACACCCCCCCCCTCGCGTCGGATGCCGGGTCGTGGCCCATGTTCCGGGGAGGTCCCACCCAGACCGGACTCGCCGGGGGCTCACTGCCCGAGAAGCTGGAGATCGTGTGGGAGAAGGAGCTCGGGGATTCCGTCGACGTGACGCCGGCCATCGTGGAAGGGCGGGTCTACGCGACGGCGCTGGAGGGAGACTTCTACTGCCTGTCCCTCACCACGGGTGAGAAGCTGTGGACCCATGTTCTGCCCGAGGACGCGGGCTACAAGATCCCCGTCACCTCCTCGCCCACCGTCGCCGAGGGGAGGGTCTACTTCGGCGACGAGGACGGCCGGCTCACCGCTCTCGATGCGGAGACCGGAGAGAAGAGATGGGAGTTCGCCACCGCGGGAGAGATCCTCTCCTCGCCGGTGGTCGAGGGCAGCCGGATCGTGTTCGGCTCCTATGACGGGAGCGTCTACTGCCTTGCGCACGCGGACGGGACCCTCGTCTGGAAGGTCGAGACCGACGGCAAGATTCACGCGAGCCCCAGCATCGCGGCGGGCAAGGTCCTGGTGGCCGGGTGCGACGAGACCCTCCACGTCCTCTCGATCGAAGATGGAAAGTCGATGTCCCGGCTCTCGCTCGGCTCCCCCTCCGGATCGTCCTCGGCCATCATGGGCAGCCGTGTCTTCGTCGGCACCTACGGAAACCACGTCATCGGCGCCGACTGGAAGGAGAGCAAGATCCTCTGGGTCTACGAGCATCCCGACCGGCAGTTTCCCTTCGTGAGCTCTCCCGCGCTGTCCGGAAAGGCCGTGGTCATCGGAGGCCGGGACAAGATGATTCACGCTCTCGATGCCGAGACCGGCCGGGCCCTCTGGACGTTCTCCACCAAGGCCCGGGTGGAGGCTTCTCCCGTGATCGTGGGCAAGCGCGTCTTCGTGGGCTCGTACGACGGTCGTCTCTACGAGCTGGACCTCGACACCGGAAAGGAGACGTGGAGCCTCGAGACCGGTGGTCCCGTCCATTCCTCGCCCGCGGTGGTCGAGGGCAAGCTGGTGTTCGGGAGCGGCTCCGGCGTTCTCTTCTGCCTGGGAGCCGGGGACGTCACCGGGCGGAAGGTGGAAGAGAAGCGGCGATGAGGGTCGCCTACCTCACGGCGGGAGCGGGCGGCATGTACTGCGGGAGCTGCATGCACGACAACACGCTCGCCGCGGCCCTGCTCCAGCAGAGGCGCGATGTGGTGCTTCTCCCGGTGTTCACGCCGACCCGGACCGACGAGACCGACGTGAGCCGACAGAGCGTCCACTATGGCGGCATCAACGTGTACCTGCAGCAGCGCTCGGGATTCTTCCGGAGGCTGCCCCGGTTCCTCGACCGCTGGCTCGACAGCCCTCGCCTCCTGCGCTTTCTCGTGCGGACCCCCAAGGGGGCGGACGATCTGGTGGGGGCGCTCACGGTCTCGGTGCTGGAGGGAGAGGCCGGCGCTCAGAAAAAGGAGCTGGAGCGGCTCGTTCACTACCTCGAGCACATCGAGCCCCAGCTCGTGGTGCTGCCCAACGCCATGTTCGTGGGGATCGCCTCCGAGCTGAAGAGGAGGCTCGGGGTCGCCGTGGTGTGCAATCTCTCCGGCGAGGATCTCTTCCTCGAGTCCCTCGGCGAGCCTCACCGGTCGCGGGCCCTCGATCTCGTGCGCGAGGGGGCGCGCCAGGTCGATGCCTTCGTGGCCAGTAACCGCTACTATGCCGACCACTGCCGGGAGCTCTTCGAGATCTCCGGGGAGCGAGTCCACGTGGTGCCGCTCGGGATCAAGGTGGACGATCTGGAGGCGCGGGGGTCCGCAGCCCCCGGAGATCCCTTCACCATCGGATTCCTTGCCCGCATCTGTCCCGAAAAGGGGCTCCACCTGCTGGCGCAGGCCTTCGAGATCCTGGCTTCGGAAGGGAGGGACTGCCGTCTTCTCGCCGGCGGCTATCTGAGCCCGGCGGCGAAGGGCTATGTCGAGGACATCGGCCGTCGTCTTGGCGCGCGGGGTCTCCACGCGCGCTTCGAGCTCCGGCCCGACGTGGATCGACACGGAAAGCGGGAGCTCCTGCGCTCCATGGACGTGCTTTCGGTTCCGACGGAGTACCGCGAGTCGAAGGGTCTCTATCTTCTCGAGGCCGGAGCGGCCGGATTGCCGGTGGTGCAGCCGCGCCACGGATGCTTCCCCGAGCACGTCGAGAGCACCGGAGGCGGGCTCCTGTTCGAGCCGGGCGACGTGAAGGGGCTGGCGGCGGGTCTGGCCCGGCTCATGGACGATGCCGCCCTGCGGCGTGAGCTCGGAGACAAGGGGCGGGCGGCGATCCTGGCCGGATCCACGGATCGTCACATGGCGGAGAAGAGCTGGGACCTTTACGAGCGCTGTCTGCGCTCCCAGAATGAGCCGGTCGCCTCCCGCGGGAGGCCATCCTCGTGAGGATCTCGGCTCGGACGGGCGGGTGAACATGGCCGTTCTCGAAGCACGATCGCTGCGCAAGGAGTATCCCGGGCGCGAGGGCGCTCTCGTGGTGCTGCGAGAGGCGAGCCTCCATCTCGAGTCCGGAGACGCGGTGGCGATCATGGGGCCGTCGGGTTCGGGAAAGAGCACCTTGCTCAACCTTCTCGGTGCCCTCGAGAGGCCCACCTCGGGCGGGCTGACCCTGGATGGCGAGGATCCTTCCACGCTGTCCGACGATGCACTTGCCCGCTTCCGCAACCGGAAGATCGGGTTCGTGTTCCAGGAGCACCATCTCCTGCCCCAGCTCGATGTTCTCGAAAACGTGCTCGTGGCCACCCTTCCCGAGGGTGTGACCCCTGACAAGGAGCAGCGCGCCCGGAAGCTGCTCGAGCGGGTGGGACTCGGCGAGCGGCTCTCCCATCGTCCCGCGGAGCTGTCGGGCGGTGAGCGCCAGAGGGCGGCCATCGCCCGGGCCCTCATCAACCATCCGTCTCTGGTGCTCGCCGACGAGCCCACCGGAAACCTCGATGGCAAGACCGCCTCGGGCATCGCCGATCTTCTGGTCGAGCTCCACGCCGAGGGGGAGACGATCCTGGTGATCGTGACCCACAGCCTGGATCTCGCCGGACGCTTTCCGCGGAGGCTCGAGCTCGAGGACGGACGGCTCGTGGAGGCAGGGATGCGGGAGACCGGGGCGTGACCCTCCTCACGCTCGCGTTGCGCGGGCTCCGCCACCATCTGAGGACTCACCTCGCGGTGGCCCTCGGCGTCATGGCGGGGACGGCAGTGCTCGCCGGCGCGCTCGTCACCGGCGACTCCATGCGGGGGAGCCTCCACGATCTGTCCGTCGGGAGGCTGGGCGTCATCGACCAGGCGCTCATGGGCGAGAGGCTCTTCGTCGCCGACCTCGCGGAGAGGATCGGCACCGATCCGGGAGTTGGCAAGGCCTTTGAGGTGGTGGCGCCCGTGCTGCGGCTCCGGGGCTCGCTGGTCCACGGCACGAGCGGAGCCCTTGCCAGCAAGGTGTGGATCCACGGCATCGACGACTCCTTCACGCGCCTGGCCGGGAAGTCCTCGCCGGCGCCGCCCGAGGGGCTTGCGGCCCTGCCGCCGGGATCGCGCGAGATCGTGCTCACCCGTGAGCTGGCGCGCGATCTCCAGGCCGCGGTCGGAGATCGTGTGGTCCTCCGGGTGCGCGCCGAGGGAGCCATTCACGAGGAGCTGCTCCTCGGTCACGACGACCGCTCGCTGGTCACCCTGCGGCTGACCGTCAAGGCGATCGTTTCCGCCGAGGACATCCTCGCCTTCGAGCCACGCCCGGGCCAGGCCACGCCGAGGAACGCCTTCGTGGCCCTCGAGGCCCTGCAAAAAGCGCTCGATCGACCGGGAAGGGCCAATCTCCTGCTCGTGTCGTCGACGGATCCGGGAGAAGCGGGACGCGGAGCTCTCGAGGAGGCCGTCTCGCGCCACCTCACCCTGGCCGATCTCGGCCTGAGCCTGCGCCGCGACGATGGCAAGGGGGCCCTGTCGCTCGAGAGCGAGAGCCTGCTCCTTGCTCCCGCCATCGAGAAGGCGGCCCTCGCGGCGGCGGGCGATCTGGGCCTGAAGCCCTTGCCGATTCTCCTCTATCTCGCCAGCGCCCTCGAGAAGCTGGACGGGAAAGGAGAGGTGCGCATCACGCCCTATTCCACGGTGGCGGCCCTCGAGGTGGCGGCGGCTCCTCCGGCCCAGCCGCTGGTGGAGCTCGACGGCACCCGGGTTCGGAGTCTGGCGCGGGAGGGGATCCTCCTCAACGACTGGACGGCCCGGGATCTCGGCGCCAGCCCGGGGGATCGTCTTCGCCTGTCCTACCTGATCGAGGGAGCACGGGGCGGCTTCGAGACCCGGGTGGCCGACTTCACGGTGGAGGGCATCGTCAAGATGGAGGGGCTGGCCGACGATCCCGACCTCGCCCCCACGCTGCGGGGCATCACCGACGCCACCAGCATCGGGTCCTGGGATCCGCCGTTTCCCGTCGACTTCTCGAGGATTCGCGATGAGGACGAGAAGTACTGGGACGACCACCGCACCACGCCCAAGGCCTTCCTCGATCTCGGGAAGGGTCAGGAGCTCTTTGCCGGAAACGGGGACCGCTTCGGGCGGCTCACCTCGATCCGGTTCGTGGCCTTGCCCGACAGGAGTCTCGACGAGACGGCGGCGCTCCTGGGCGAGACGATCCTGGCTCGTCTCCCGGCGGCGGCGGCCGGCCTGCCCGTTCTCGCCGTCCGTCGCGATGCCCTCGCCGCCTCGCAGGGCGCCACCGACTTCGGGATGCTGTTCATCGGCTTCAGCTTCTTCATCGTGATCTCGGCGGGGCTCCTCGTGTCGCTTCTCTTCCGGCTGGGCGTGGAGAGGCGGGCCAAGGAGGTGGGGACCCTGCTCGCTCTCGGCCTTTCCCGGGCCATGGTGCGGCGCGTCTTCCTGCTCGAGGGGCTGGCGGTGTCGCTCCTGGGGGCGACCCTCGGAATCCTCGTCTCCTTCGGCTACGCCTTCCTGATGGTGGGCTACCTCCGCACGTCGTTCGAGGAGACGCTCGGGGCCGGATTTCTCACCCTGCACGTGACCCCCGTCAGCCTCGCCATCGGCTTTCTGTCGGGAGTGGTGGTGTCGCTCCTTTCGGTGGCCCACGGGTTGAGGGGAGTCGTGCGGTCGTCGCCGCGCGCGCTCCTCTCGGGCGCGGTCTCGGTGGGGATCGAGGAGCGGTCGGTGCCGAAGAGACACGTCGTCGCGCCTGTGCTTGCGGTGGCGGCTCCCGTCCTCGCCGCCATGTTCCTCGGGGCTTCGGTCTTCGACCTGCTTCCGGCGGCGGCGGGCTTTTTCTCGGGGGGCGGCCTTCTTCTGGTAGGAGGGCTCGCGCTCCTTCTCGTGGTGGTGCGGGGAAGGAAGGTCTCCCGGCTGCGGGGCCGTGGCAACGGCGCCATGGTGCGGCTCGGCACCCGCTATGCCCGGCGCGTTCCCCGGCGCACCCTCTCCACGGTGGGGCTCGTGGCCTCGGCCACCTTCGTGCTCATCGCGGTGGGAGCCTTCCGGCAGACGGACGGCGAGGAGCTGCGCGCGAAGACCTCGGGTACCGGCGGCTTCTCGCTCCTTCTCGATACGACCCTTCCGTTCCGCGAGGATCTGGGCACCTCTGCGGGACGGAGCGAGGCCGGAGTGTCGGAGGAGCTCGAGGCGGAGCTCTCGCGGGGTGAGGTCGTATCCTACCGCCTCTCCGATGGAGAGGAGTCGAGCTGCCTCAACCTCTACCGGCCGACCCGGCCCAGGATCCTCGGCGCGCCCGCGAGCGCTCTCGCGCGGGGCGGCTTCTCGTTCGCGGGAAGCCTCGCCGAGACGGCAGAAGAGCGCGAGAATCCCTGGCTGTTGCTGCGACGCCCGCTGTCCGACGGGGCCATACCTGCCATCGGTGACAAGAACTCGGTCACCTACCAGCTCAAGAGTGGTCTCGGCAAGGATCTCGTGATCCCCGATGGAAGGGGAGGCGAGGCGCGTCTTCGCTTCGTGGCGCTGCTTTCGGGCAGCATGCTCCAGGGCGAGCTGATGGTCTCCGAGGAGAGCTTCCTCCGGCTCTTCCCCGAGGTGGCGGGCTACGGGTTCTTCCTCGTCTCCTGTGAGCCCGGGCAGAGCGAGGAGACGGGAAGGCTCCTCGAGAAGGACCTCTCCGACCATGGAGTCGATGCCATCCTGGCGGTACGGAGGCTCGCCGAGCTTCATTCCGTCGAGAACACCTACCTGTCGACGTTCCAGCTCCTGGGCGGGCTGGGCCTCCTCCTCGGAACGCTGGGGCTCGGGGCGGTGATCCTCAGAAGCGTCCTCGAGAGAAGGGGCGAGCTGGCGCTGTTGCGGGCGCTCGGCTACCGAAGGCGCCTCCTCGGGGTGCTGGTGCTGGCGGAGAGCGGATGGCTCCTCGTCCTGGGGCTGGGTCTGGGGGGCGGCTCCGCGCTCCTGGCCATCGCTCCCCAGATCCTCGGGGCGGGCCACGTATCCCTTCTCACGGTGGCGGGGTCGCTGCTGCTCGTCCTGATCGCGGGGGGGGCCTCGGCGTTCTTCGCGGTGGTGGCCACCCTCCGGGCGCCCCTGGTGCCTTCGCTGCGTAGCGAGTGAGCCGGGTCGTGGAGCCGGGGCGCGTCGTGGGCGAGGGGCTCGTATCGACACAGAGGACACGAAGGGAAGACGAAGGACACGAAGGAAGAGCAGGAGCAAGCGAAGCGCTTGCTCCTGCAGGGGTGAAGGAAGGGGAGCGGGATGTGGCTTTTTGTATTGGGACTGGTACCGGCCCTCCCGCTGCTGATCGGGATCGTGCGTTTCCTGTGGCCGGACAGGAAGGCTCCGGGGCTCGGAGGCCGGACGCTTTGGTATCTTGGGTGCGACGCGGAGACGGTACCGGCCCGGCTGCCGCGGGACGATTGGTTCCCCTTTCTGCCGACCGGTGGCTCCGCTCGTCCGTAGATTGATGTCGGAGGGGTGGACTTCAGGAGGCGACGTGATGATTCGAGGACTCATTCTCGGTCTCTTGCTCACTGCGATTGCTTTTCCGGCCCAGGCCCAGGACACCCAGGAAAAACGATCCGGCGACCTCACCGAGCGCGAGAAGGCATTCCAGGACACCATGACGGATGCCGTGCTCGTCGGCACCTTCCGCATGCTCAACGAGAACGGCCTCTCCGACTCCCATGACGAGGCCTACACGATCGCCGGGGTGAAGAAGATCCACGGCGAGAACTGGATCGTGGAGTCCCGCATCCAGTACATGGAGAAGGACATCACGGTGCCCATTCCCATCAAGCTCTACTGGATCGAGGATACGCCGGTCATCTCGGTGACCGATCTCCTCATTCCGGGAGCCGGAACCTATACCTCGCGGGTCCAGGTCTATCGCGGTTGCTATGCCGGGACCTGGTTCGGCAAGGGCTACGGCGGAACGCTCTCGGGAAGGATCTGGCCCCGGGCCGAGTGGGAGAAGATGAAGCAGAGGATCGCCGGGGACAAGGACTGAAGGCTTCCGCCCGGCATCAATGATGATTGCGCTGCGCGAGCTGGGATTGCGGTGCTCGAGCTGGGATTGCGGTGCTCGAGCTGGCCCGGTCGCCTCGTGAGGTGCGGTCTCCGACCGCTCTTCGTCTCTACTCGATCTTGACGATCAACGCGTTGGTGGTGGAGATGCCCCGGCGGGGAGCATTGGCGTCGAGGATCAGCCCCTGGAGGGTGAACTCGCCGGTCACCGAGATCGAGGCGAGGTCGAGCACGTTGGAGGGAGCCGCGGTCGAGGGCAGATCCGCGGTGCCCAGGACCTGGTCGAACCCGATGTTGTTCCAGATCTTCCGGGGGCTCCGGGAAGGAACCGGGTTCACCAGCGGCATGGCGCGGCAGGCGTCGCCGAGTCGGAAGGGGAGGGCCACGGTATCGCCGGGAAGGGGAGCGCGGGCCCAGCCGTAGAGGGCGAAGCCCGCCATGCCGCCCATGGCGCTCGGGGGAGCCTCCATTGTCACCAGGAAGGGATCCCCCTGGTTGACCATGACCTCGCGCTCGACGGGCGTTCCTGCGGATCCGTTCACGAAGAGAACGTCGGCGCGGGCTCCCGTGCGCTCGGTGAACCTCACGTCGTCAATGGTCCAGCCACCCGCGTTGAAGAAGTTGCAGCCGCAACACCGCAGGCGAAATCGGATCACGACCGTCGATCCCGCGAAGGGGGTGAGATCGACCTCCACGTTCTCCTGAAAGGGATGGATGACGTTGATCCATCCGGAGCGACCGTTGTACGAGCCGGTATATCCGCCGGAGACGATCTGGGAGCCGATGTCCTGGAACGGAGCCCCGTCCACCGAGGCCTCGAGAAAGCACCCGCCCTCGGGGCTGCCTTGGTACACGAGCATCACGTAGTCGTGGTGGAACTCCAGGGTGGCGCCGGCGGCCGGGATCACCTGGGGAGGGCTCTCCAGGGCGACGTCCTTGGCGCCACCCTGCCACTCGTAGGCCGAAAACCAGGCCTTGGTGCCGCTGCCGGCCCGAGAGGTCGTGATGATGCTCCAGTCGTCGGGACGGCCGCCAGAGAGGGACTGGTGCGTCCAGTCCCCCTCGCCGCTCTCCATGTCGTCCTCGAAAAACGGAGGGAGCGCCGCCTCGCCGGTGTTGACCGCGCCCAGCCTGCTCCCCAGGAAGCGGGTGCGGTTGAGGTTTACCTTGCCATTCGTGGAGCAGTTGTTTCCGGTGACGACGTCGAGCTCGCCATCCTCGTCGAAGTCGCCGATGGCGAGGAGCCGGTTGGTGAGATCGTGGGAGGTGCATGCGGACGTCCCCGGGTCGAGGAACACCCCCTCCGGTCGCTCGTATCCCGTCCGGGTGGTCTTCGAGCCGCGGTAGATGCGCAGGGATTGACTCGTCGCGGACACGACGTCGCCGAGACCGTCCTCGTCGAAGTCGGCGGTCGCGAGGACGATGTCAGTCCTGAAGTCGAGGAGGACCTCGGGATCCAGGAAGAAGCCGCCGGGGGTCCCCTCGAGGGTGCCGTGCGCCGATCCCGTCTGAGATCGCGTTCCGTGTCCGTTTGGATCCGACATCTCGTAGGGGTAGGCACAGCTGAAGAAGAGGTCGAGATCGCCATCGCCATCGCGGTCGTGGGCCACGATGGCGTCGTTCTGAAAGAACACGGCGTTTTGCCGGCTGAAGGTCTGCGATCGGACGAAATGACCGGATCCCGTACCCTGGAACACAGAAATCCGGACGTGATGGGTGCGGTTGGGGAAGTTTCCTGCCACCTCGGCGTTGGTCGTCGCCATGTCGAGGATGCCATCGCCGTCGAAGTCGGCGCAGGCGATGCCCTCGACGGCTCCGCTGGTGGGCAGGTGATCGCCGGCGGTGAACCCTCCCGTCCCGTCGGCGAGCAGGATCGCGATTCCCGACTGGTTTCCCGACAGGGCGCCCACCGCGATGTCGTCGTCTCCATCGGAATCGAAGTCCTCGTACGTGGGGTCCGAGGGGACATTGAGCCCGCTGTACTCGGTGATGAGGGTGGTGATGCGAGGAACGAGGAAGTTACCGTCTCCGAGGCCCAGCCACACGTGGAAGCCCAGGAACTGGCTTCTCTTGAGGATGATGTCCTGGTGGCCGTCGCCGTTGAAGTCGCCGGTGCCAAGGCCCTGGCCGGAACTGAACTCGAACATCCGGGTGAGGACGAAGTTGCCGGTGCCGTCCCCCTCGTGGACGGTGATCCCGCCCGGGCTTCCCAGGGTGTAGAAGACCAGATCGAGGTGGCCGTCCTCGTTGAAGTCGGCGGTGGCCACCTCTTTTCCCACTCCGGACAGGGTGGTGTCGACGTCGATGGCCGGGGTCACCACGTGGGGTGTGGTGGCAGCGGCGGGGGTGACCGCGGAGAGGGCCGCGGCCACCAAGGCGAGATGCAACCACCGGGTGGGCAGGAGCCGGGAACTCGAGGTCGAGGCGGTGTGCATGGGCGGACCCTTCCTGGACGCGACACCCTCCTCGGCCCCGACAGGCATCTCCTCAGGCGCAGATTTTCCCAGGCGGACCGGCCGGTGTCAATTCACCTGCTGGATCTTGACGATCACCGCGTTGGTGGTGGCGATGCCCCGGCGGGGAGCGTTGGTATCGAGGATCAGCCCCTGCAGGGTGAACTCGCCGGTCACCGAGATCGAGGCGATGTTCAAGACATCGGAGGGAGCCGCGGTCGAGGGCAGATCCGCGGTGCCCAGGACCTGGTCGAACCCGATGTTGTTCCAGATCTTGCGGGGGCTCCGGGAAGGAACCGGATTCACCAGCGGCATGGCGCGGCAGGCGTCGCCGAGTCGGAAGGGGAGAGCCACCGTATCGCCGGGAACGGGGGCCCGCGCCCAGCCGTAGAGGGCGAAGCTCGCCATGCCGCCCATGGCGCTCGGGGGCGCCTCCATCCGGATGAGAAGTGGATCCCCCTGGTTGACCATGACCTCGCGCTCGACGGGAGATCCGGCGGATCCGTTCACGAAGAGAACGTCGATGACCGGTCCGACACGGGCGTTGACCACTCCCACGCGACTCCCGAAGAACCGGGTGCGGTTGAGGTTGATGCGGCCGGAGGTCGTGCAGTTGTTGCCGGTGATGAAGTCGCGTTCACCGTCTCCGTCGACGTCGTCGACGGCGATGTGGTTCTTGGTGAGCTGGTACGAGAGGCAGGTGGGCAGGCCCAGTCCCAGCCCGACTCCGGTCGCCCCTTCGTAGCCCGTTGTGGTCATCCTCGAGCCGCGAAGGACCGTCAGCGAGGTGGCGGTGAGACAGACCACGTCACCGAGCCCGTCACCGTCCACATCGGCGGCCACCATGAAGGAATGGTCGATGAAGTCGAGGTGGAACTCCGGGTCGAGAAAGAACCCGTTGCCGGACCCTTCGAGGCTGCCGTAGGCCTTGCCGGTTGAAATGGGGTTGTTGGGATCACCGGTCTGGTACTGGATGCCGCAGTCGAAGAAGATGTCGACGTCCCCATCGTCGTCGCGGTCGTGAGCCACGATGGAAGGCAGGAGGACCCGGCTCCCGGCATTCCAGGACTGGCTCGGGGTGAAGAAGCCGGCCCCATCACCGAGGAAGGTCGACACTTCGAGGCGGCTCGAGCCACCCGTGACGAGCTGGCTGGCCGCGAGGTCGAGGTCGCCGTCGCCGTCGAAGTCGGCAGCGACGATTCCCTTGGGGGTACCGACGGTGGGGGCGAGGCTGGTGGCGGTGAAGCCTCCGGTGCCATCGGCAAGCAGGATGGCGACTCCCTTCTGTCCCTGGTCCTGGGCCCATACCGCGATGTCCCGGGCTCCGTCGCCGTTGAGATCGGCATACTCGACCGAGGGCTCGTCGGGTAGGGGGTCGTACGCGGTGATCACGGTGGTGATCCTGGGAATCTGGAAGCTCCCGTCGCCGAGCCCGCGCCACAGGTTGAAGCCGAGCACGGCTCGTCGCTTGACGATGATGTCGAGGTTTCCATCCCCGTCGAAGTCACCGGTGCCGAGCCCTTGCCCGGCATCGAACTCGAAGAGATGGGTGAGGATGAAGCCCCCGTTCCCGTCACCCTGGTGGACGGTGATGCCCCCGGGGGTGCCGGCCTGCGGCCTTTCCCGGGTGTAAAAGACCAAGTCGACGTTCCCGTCCCCGTTGAAGTCTCCCGTGGCCACCTCCCGGCCCACGTCGGCGAGTGTGGTGTCGACCTCGATGGGCGGAGTGGTGACGCGGATGGTGGTGGCCAGGGCGGGCAAGGAAGGAAGGGCGCCCAGGGCCAGCAAGCAGGAGAGGTGGGCGCGGCGACGAGGTGGCCCCCGGAGCAAGAACGTGATCATGAACGGCCCTTTCGGTGTGGACACCCGTCCGTGCCGGGTCTGGCACGTCCCTGCACTCACGGTGCCAGGTCCTCGTCCATCCGTCAACCCGGATTCCACCCGGCTCGGCCAGGAGCCCGCCCTTCCCCTCCAGCAGCCCCTCGTGTAGGATCCAGGGGTCGTCCGCTCCACCGCAAGGGCCGCCGGGAGCGACGGGGACACCTCGCTCGCACCGGGCGTGGTCCATCACGAGTCCTCGCGCCGTCGGTCAACTCATGAACCCGCTCGTCACCGATTCCGCCGCCGCCCTCCATGCCCGGGACTTCACCCTGGTGCAACGGAGCCTCACCGGCGATCGCCATGCCATCGAGACCCTGGTGGATCGTCTGGGTTGCGTGCCGCGGATGCTTTCGGCTCTCAACGGGCGCACGGGAAGACGATTTCAGGAGCACGACCTCGCCGATCTCACGCAGGACGTGTTGATGGTCCTCTGGAGCAAGCTCGAGACGTTCCAGGGGCGTAGCAAGATCGAGTCCTGGGCCTATCGGTTTTGTTTTCTCGAGCTCATGAACCGCCTCCGACACACCAAGAGGTGGGATCGTCTCGTCGGTTCGGGACTCGATGCCGGTTTGCTCGGCGGTGGACAAGAAGTGGAGACCACGGCCCTCGAGCTGGAGGAGATCGAGTCGAGCCTCGACGAGCTCGGTCCTCCGGAGGCGCAGGTCATTCGCATGAAGCATCTCGAGGACCTCACGTTCCGCGACATCGGCGAGGTGCTGGCGATCTCCCCCAACAGTGCGAAGGCCTACTATTATCGGGGGCTCGTGTGGCTGCGGCGTCGGCTCGATCGCCTGCGTCACGGAGAGACGGCATGACGCGGGAAGCGAGCGAGCACGACGACATCCTGGCTGCGGTGCTGGCCGGCGATCTCACGCGAGACGATGAGAAGGTCCAGGAGCTGCTTCGGGATGAGCCGGAGTTTCGCGAGCGTCTTGGCGAGCTCGAGCGCGTGGCGAGCCGCCTCGGCGACGCGGCGACCCTCCGGCGCGAGGTACTGACCGAGGCCGCGCGCGGCGAGCCCGCCCCGGGACTCGATCGCGTCGACGCGGTGATCGGAGCGCGGCTCCGCGAACGCGCCGAAAAAGGGGGCGCCGAAAAAGGGGACAGGACCCTTTTTCCGGCGTCGCGCGCCGGCGAGAAAAGGGTCCTGTCCCCTTTTTCCGGGAGGTTTCTCGCGGCGGCGGCGGTGGTGCTGGTGGCGGCGACGGTTTTTCTGCTCACCCGTGACGCGGGAGACCCGGGCGAGGACCTCCGGCTCCTCGGAGGAGAGGAGTTCACCGATGCGGCTCCCCGGGGCAAGGTCTCGAGCTTTGCCGAGTTCCGGTGGACCTTCCCGCTCGCTGCCTCGGGAACGTTCGAGGTCCTGGTGTATGACGGCCGGCAGGAGGCGAGGAGCCAGGCGGATCGAGAGCCGATCGGACGCTCCTTCGAGCTTCGCTCCCCGCTCTGGCAGCCGCGCCCCGAGGAGGTTCGTCGATGGCCGGACGAGATCGAGTGGGAGGTCCTGGCGTTCGACGGCAACCGGGTGAGAAACGCCGCTTCCGGGCGATACTCGGCCTCGCGCTCCTCGCACTGATCCATTCGGGTCCCCTCGCGTCCCAGGAGCGAGACCTCGCCGAGGAGGGTGTCCGGAAGGCACGGGACTTTGCCCGGGGTCGGGAGAGCGCGGAGGATCTGAGGGGTTTTCTCGACTCCGTCCTTCCTCTCCTGCGCGAGGGCGACGAGCCGGCTGCCCGGGCCGTCGAGCGCTGTGCCTACGAGCTCTTCAAGGCGGCTCGCCCGGATGAGACGAGAATCGCCGAGCAGAAGGAGCTCCTTCTTCTCGTGCACGAAGCCGCGCTCGTGGCCGGGAGCCACGAGCGTCGTGCCCACGTGGCCCTCCAGCTCGTGCCGTATCTTCTCGACTCGGGCGAGCGCCAGGCCCTCTCTGGCATCCTCGAGGAGTCATTGCCAGGCCTTGACCCCGACGACTGGCGACGCGCGCGCATCCTCGTCCAGCTCGCCCAGCTTGCCAACCAGCGCGAGGGCTGGGACGAGGCGCTCGAGCTCCTTTCCCGGTCCGAAGAGGAGATCTCCGATCAGGATCCCGATCCGGCCACGTTGCGGACGGAGATCCTCGGCATCCGCGGCGACGTCTTCCTGCACATGGGAGTCTTCGATCGCGCTGCCCACTGGCTGGATCGCGAGCGGGAAGCGGTGGCATTGCTACCCACACCGTCACTCCAGGTGCGGGGCGCGCTCGCCACCCACGAGGCCAACCTCTGGCTGGCGACCGAAGGATGGGAAGCCCTCGTGCGCGACCTCGAGATCGTGTTCGCGCGCGAGGACGGCTTCCGCGCCTGGCCACAGAAGAGACACGAGCTCCTGGTGCGTCTGGCCGTCGGACTCTCGAGCCTCGAGCTCGAGGACCCCACCCGGGAAAGGAGAGCCGAGAGCGTCTTTCTCGAGGTGCTCCTCGCCGATCCGCCGCCCCGCGAACACGAGGGGTGGAACTGCCGGGTCTGGCTCACGCGGCTCCTCCTCGATCAGGGGCGTCTCTCCGAGGCGGAGGATCGATTGCGTTCTCTCCATCTCACCCTTGCGGAGAGGGAAGCCTCGAGCGAGGGGACCCGATCCATCCTGGAGACTGCTCATGTCGCGAGCCTCGAGGCCCGTTATCTCCGTCGGGTAGGCGCGCCGCGAGAGGCTCTCTTCCTCTCCCGGGATCGCCTTCTCGCCATCCTGGACCTCCTCCTCGCAGAGCTCGCGTCGGTCGCACCTCGGCGCGGAGGCATCGGCTACCTCGCCACCGTCCGGGTGCGGGGGCTCCTGAGCGAGCTCGTCCATCTCGAGACCGAGCTGGGGGCCGGTGCGGAGGGAGCCGCGCGCGCCCTCGATCTCCTTCTTCGCGCACAGGAGCTGGGGACTCTCTTCCGCGGCATCGGAGTCGCCGGACTCGATGCGGCGAGCCTGCAGAGGAGCCTCCTCGGTCCCGGGGAAGGGCTTCTCTTCTACCTCCCGGCTCGCGAGGCCTCTCACGTCTTCGCTCTGGACCGTGACGAGGTCGTGCACGAGGTCTTGCCCGGGCGCTTTCGCATCGAGAAGGCGCGTCGGCGTCTCGTGGATCTCGTGGTGACACCACCCGCGGGCCTGTCCGCGGAAGAGCAAGGGCTGCGCGAGGAGAAGATCGGCAACGCTTCCCGCGACCTGACCTCGCTGCTGATGCCCGCGCGGATCGTCGCGCGCGTGCGGTCGTGGAGCGAGGTGACGGTGGTGGCTCCGGAGCTCCTCGGCTACCTGCCCTTCGAATGTCTGGTGCTGGAAGGCGAGGGCCCCCTCGGGCTGGTCCGTGCGCTGGGCTATGCGCCGTCGGCGCCGGCCCTGGCCGGTCTCCTCGGGAAATGGAGGCAGAGGACGATTCCTCCGGACGACGGTCGCACGAGGGACTGGGTCCTTCTTGCGGATCCCGAGCGCGATCCGGCCAGGGAGGACGATCGAGCGCGGGCGCTGGTGCGCCTTCCCTTCGGCGAGAGGGAGCGGCTTCTTCTCTCCGCGGGTCACGAAGACAGGGTCGCGATCCTTCGCGGAGAAAGGGCGCGACTCTCCTGCCTGACGCCCGAAGTCCTCTCCTCGGCCCGGGTCCTCGAGATGCTCGTGCACGGGGTCGTGATGCCCGGCGAGGAGATCCCGGCGGCACTCCTCCTTGCGCCCGAGCCAGGAGCGCGCGACGGGCTTGTCCGGGTCGATCGTCTGGGGGACCTCGACCTGGTCCCGGATCTCGTGGTGCTGCTCGCGTGTGGAGGAGGCAGGGGGCCCCTGCGCTGGGGAGACGCCGGGGCGGCCCAGGCCTCGGGAGTGCTGCTCGGGAAAGGCGCTTCGGCGGTCATCCTCGCCTACGCCGATCTGGCCCATGACGCGACGGTGGAGCTGGCGGGCCACCTCCACCGCTTTCTCAGGCAGGGGCTGGGCGCGGCGGAAGCCCTGCGAAGGGCCCGTTGCGAGCTGGTGGACGGGGGGCGCCACGTCGACCCCTTCTTCCACTCGCTCGTCCACGTGGAGGGGATTCCCCACGTGGTGATTTTTTCCGGCGGGACGGCCGAGCGGGACAAGGGACATTCCCGGGCCCTTCTCTTCTCCGTCCTGGGGCTCCTCGCCCTCGGGGGCGCGGGGTGGGCCCTCCAGGCCCGGCGTCGCGCTCGTTGACACGCTCTTTCCCGGCCCTTAACCTGATCTCTGCCCCCCGAAGACCCGGATTGCCTGGAGAGCACACCCATGTCGACCTTCCGCGTCCTGCCCTTCGTCTCGGTCCTCGTCCTTGCCACCTTTGTTCTCGCCCTGGATCAGGAGCGGAAGAGCCTCGTCGAGACCCCCGTGCTCCGCGAGGCGCGGGATGCGGGAATCGGAGAGAGAATCCCCGACCTCGAGGTGAAGACCATCGAGGGGCGCAGCGGAGCCCTGTCCTCGTTCATGGGAGAACAGGGCCTCGTCATCGCCACCCATAGCGTCGACTGCCCCCTGTCGAAGAAGCTCCTGCCGTCGCTGGCCCGGATCAAGGCCGAATTCGAGAAGAAGGGGATCGCCTTCTTGCTTCTCAACCCGATGGAGCACGAGACGAAAGAGGGCATGTGCGCGGCGCTGGAAGGCGTGGGTCTCGAGGTCCCCTATGTCCATGACCCCGAGGGAGGAGTCCGGGGCGCTCTCGGGATCACCACCACCACCGAGGTTCTCGTCATCGATCGCGCGCGGACTCTGGTCTATCGCGGGGCGGTGAGCGACCAGGTCGGGCTCGGATATACCCTCGACGCGCCGCGTCGCGAGTTCCTGCGCGATGCGCTGCTCGCCCTGCTCGATCGGCAGCCGGCTCCTCTCGAGGCAACCACGGCACCCGGTTGCGCCCTGGAGAAGACGGGGCCCATGGTCGAGCCGCGCGGCGAGGTCACCTACCACGACCGGATCAGCCGCATCCTGCAGAGGAACTGTCAGGAGTGCCACCGTGCGGGGGAGGCGGCTCCGTTCGATCTTCTCACCTACGAGGATGCGAGGGGCCACCGGGCCATGATGCGCAGGGTCGTGGAGAGCGGGGCCATGCCGCCCTGGTTCGCGACCGAGGATTCGGGGCCCTGGCTCAATGACCGGAGCCTCTCCGACCGGGACCGATCGGATCTCCTGGCCTGGATCGACGCCGGATGCCCCGAAGGTGACGCGGCCGATGCTCCGGTGGAGAGGAGCTGGACGCCCGGGTGGAAGCTGGGCGAGCCGGATCTCGAGCTCAAGACCCCTCTGTCGTTCCCGATTCCCGCCGAGGGTACGGTGCCTTACCAGTACGCCACCGTGTCGGGCAAGATCAAGGAGGACTGCTGGGTCCAGGCCATGGAGATCCGGCCCTCCGCTCCCGAGAATGTCCACCACGTGCTGGTGTTCGTGGAGTATCCCGAGAACCACCCCCGAGCCGCCGAGCAGCCCGACTACAAGGGGGGAGAGAGGGGGTTCTTTGCCGGCATGGTCCCGGGCCAGTCACTGACGGTCTATCCGCCGTCGGTGGCCAAGTTCCTGCCCGGAGGGGCGCGGCTTCGGTTCCAGATCCACTACACCACCAACGGGATCAAGACCAAGGACAAGACCAGCCTAGGCCTCTGGCTCGCCGATGGCAAGCCGCTTCACGAGGTGCAGACCCTCGGCATTACCAACAACCGCATCGCCATTCCTCCCCATGCCGGGAATCACGCCGACTCGGCCCGGCTGCGTCTTCCCGAGGACGGGTTCATCCTGGGCTACATGCCCCACATGCATTTGCGGGGAAAGGCGTTCCGGTTCGACATGACCCTTCCGGGCCAGGAGCCGGCGACGGTGCTGGACGTGCCCCACTACGACTTCAACTGGCAGCTCATCTACCAGCTCCTGGAGCCGCTTCCCGTTCCCGCCGGAACCACCATCACCGCTCACGGGTGGTTCGACAACTCGGCCGGCAATCCCGCCAACCCGGATCCCAGCCAGACCGTCCGCTTCGGTGAGCAGACCTGGGAGGAGATGCTCATCGGCTACATGGACTGGTATCCCGCCGGAGAGTGACGGCACCCCGCGAGCGAACCCGGCTCGCCGACCCTTCTAGCCGACCCGGCTGCCGGACGTCGACTGCCTGGAACGCCGGGCCTGCCGGAAGGCCACGAGTCGCTGGGCCTTCTCGTCCCAAAGCTTGAGACGGGCGCACCCCAAACTGCTCCAGAGCGTGAGCCGGTGAACGCGGTGGAGGTCGGGGACCTTGTCGAAACACTCCTGCAGGCGGTAATTGGGGATCCCCGCGCAGAGGTGGTGGACATGGTGGAGGCCGATGTTGCCGGTGAACCAGCGCAGGATGCGGGGGAGATCGTAGTACGAGCTTCCCTGCAGGGCCGCGTCCTTCAGCGTCCAGTCCTCCGAGGGGCGCCAGTAGGTGTCCTCGAACTGATGCTGGATGTAGAAGAGCCAGATGCCGGCCGCACCGGCCAGGAGCACGATGGAGAGCTGGACCACGAGATAGGGGCCCACTCCCACGGTGACGCTCGCTCCGAGGATCATCGCGAGGAGACCGAGGTTGGTGCCGAGGATGCTCATCCACTCCCGCTTCCAGGTCCGGGGAAGGTCGAACGGATAGCGGTGCTTGACGATGAACTGGTAGATGGGACCGAGCACGAACAGGCCGAAGACGCTGCGGTACATCCGGTAGATCCAGCGCTTCCACAGGGGAAGGGCGTTGTACTCGTCGACGGTGAGCGTGCTCACGTCTCCGAGCTCGCGCCGACCGAGATCGCCGGAGCTGGAATGGTGAATGTGGTGGGTTTTCTTCCAGTAGCGGTAGGGGGTCATCGTCACCACCCCGAGGAGTCCCCCCACGAGCTCATTGGCCCGGTGGGAGCGGAAGAACGACCCGTGGCCGCAGTCGTGCTGGATGATGAACAGGCGGAGCAAGAGGCCGGCGCTGGGCAGGATCACCAGGGCCATCAACCACCAGCGACCGGTGGCCACGCCGAAGAGTGCCAGGCCGTAGCAGGCGGCGAAAAGAGCTGCCGTGTGAGCGAGCTGCCACACGCTCTTGCCGCGAATCGGTCGGGCGTAGGGGGCTAGGAGTCGCATCCAGTCACGCTCGGAAGCGCGCTGCGTTGCGATCGTCGTCTGGGACGGGCCGCTCATGACGGGTTCTCGGTCTCCTCGGGTTCGCCCTCGACGTCGTCGGGCGCGTCGGGGCTCCCCTCGCCGGTCGCCTTGGCGATCTTTTCGGCTTTTCGGGCCTCTTTCTTGGCGCGTTTTTCCTCGGTCTTGCGCCTCTTGTCCATCTCCCGCTTGCGCTTGGCGAAGCTGTGTTGATTCGGTCCGGCCATTCTCCCTCCTTCTTTTTCGGGGGCTGCCGCTTCGAACAAGTCGTTGCGAGCCGCCCGGTTACCGGCTCATGGCCGCGCGGCCTCGCCGCTTCTGGGGACGCCGTCCGCGGGGACCGCGCGACGGGTTCGGTCCAGAGGGTCCGCGGCGCGGCCCCCCTCGTCCGTGGCCGGGGGCAGGTACCGAGCCTCGCTGGCTCCTCTCGGAATGATAGGCGTGGTCGGTGTCCACGGGGACGGACTTCCGGATCGTCCGCTCGATGTCGCGGAGCTCACCGCGCTCCTCACTCGAGCAGAACGAGATGGCGTCGCCGTCGGATCCGGCACGAGCCGTCCGACCGATGCGATGGACGTAGGTTTCGGGTTCCCGGGGCAGGTCGTAGTTGACCACGTGGGTGATTCCCTCCACGTCGAGACCCCGGGCCGCGACGTCGGTGGCCACCAGCGCCCGGACCTCGCCGGTCTTGAACCCATCCAGCGCCTGGGTGCGCGCGTTCTGGCTCTTGTTGCCGTGGATGGCCACCGCGGATACGCCGCGGGAAAGGAGCTTCCTCGTGACCTTGTTGGCGGTGTGCTTCATCCGCGTGAAGACGATCACCCGGTCCATGGCCGGATTGGAAAGCAGCGTGGCGAGGAGATCGTCCTTGTCTTTCTTCTCCACGAAGAGGACCTTCTGCGTGATCTTCTCCAGCGTGGGCGTCTCGGGTGCGACCGAAACGCGCACGGGATTGTGCACCAGGGTCTGGGCCAGCTTGGCCGCCTCGCCGGGCAAGGTGGCGGACAGGAACAGCGTCTGTCGTTTCTGGGGCAGGACGGCGATGACCTTGCGGATGTCGCGGATGAAGCCCATGTCGAGCATGCGATCGACCTCGTCGAGGACGAAGATCTCCACCTGGTCGAGGTGGACCGATCCGCCTTGCATGAGGTCGAGGAGGCGGCCCGGGGTCGCCACCAGGATCTCCGGGCCCCGGAGCAGGCCGCTGATCTGGGGGCCGTAGCCGACGCCGCCATGAATGACGACGTGTCCGATGCGGAGGTACTTGCCGTAGGTCCGGATGCTGTCGCCGATCTGTGCCGCCAGCTCCCGCGTGGGAGCGAGGACGAGGACCCGGGGCCTGCGGCTCGCCGGGCGCCGGTCGTTGCGGATGAGGTGCTGGAGGATGGGAAGGGTGAAGGCCGCGGTCTTGCCGGTGCCCGTGGGGGCGCTGGCCATGAGGTCCCGTCCCTCGAGAAGGGCGGGAATCGCCTGCTCCTGGACGGGGGTCGGGATCGAGTAGCCCTCTTCGGCGATGGCTCGTTGCAGAGCCGGGATGAGGGCGGTGAAGGCTCCGCGCGGGGGCTCGAGATTCGTCTCGACCGGCGCGGGCTGGAGTCTGGGCTTGTGACGCGAAGGGCGTCCATTTCGTCGATGCATGCAGTTCCTTGAGTGGATGTACCGGATCCGGGGGAGGACTCAGGGGATACGTCGATGCGACCCTGTGTCCGGCTAGGTTCACTTCCCGCCCGCCGGATACGTGGAGGAGAGTGGCGCCGCTCACGCGGCTGGTGGCGGTGAGAGTGACAGGGGTCAAGCTTGCGGGCTTGATCCGGCCCCGAAGGGCGTGCCTCCTCTCACCGACGCTAAAGGTATATCACCATCCTGACCTATTGCGCCTGAGGGGTTTCTGGAAATCTCTCAGCACGCCCCCAGGGCGGCTCTCGTCAGGGCTGGGTGCTCCCGGGCTCCTCGTCTTCCTCGAAGTCGGGGATGGGGGTCAGATCGACGATGGTCGAGAGGACCCGCCCGGCGCCGTTGCTGCCGTCGCCGTGGGGGATCCCGGGGGCGGGAAAGGTCAGGGAGTGGAAGGACCCTCCCGCGGCCTGGAGGAGGTAGGAGAGGGGCTCGAGGTCGGGGTTCGAGGTCACCGAGAGGGCAAAGACGGCCGCTGGATAGGTGCGGACGTAGTGCGAGGCGGCGTCGAGCTGGACGTAGCGCTGATACCAGAAGAAGGCGCTGTCGTCCGGATCCGGCAGGGTGATGGGGCCGGTCTCGTAGACCTCGTTCGACACGGGAAAAAGAAAAGCCTGGCCAGGTGCCACGGCAGAGGTCGTCTTGGTGGCGATGTCCTCTTTCCTGTAGAGGACGAGCTCGAGGTGCGTGGCCGGGGCCGGGGGTTGGGGGGCCGCCAGGAGCTCGATCTGGAGGTACCCGACCGGAGACTGGGGATCGGTCAGATCATGGTTGAAGTGGACGGGCGTGAGCAGACCCGGAGCCCGGCTTCCGTGACCGATTTCCTTGTTCCGGAAGACGAAGATCTCGTCCGTCTCCTGGACGGGGACGAGGAGATCGAGATCTCCATCGCCGTCGAGGTCGGCCGCGCAGGGGGAGGCATCGTTGCCGGGAGCCGGGCCCGCGGGACCGGTGGGGATCGCGACCGCATGGACGAGATCGTCCTGAAAGCTTCCGTTGAGGTTCTCGAGGGCGAGGAGGCTCCAGGCGTCGCGCGCACCGAGAACGAGGTCGTCGTCGCCGTCGAGATCGAGGTCGGCGGCGGTGAGGGCGGTCGGGTCCTGGATGGCGAGATCGAGGGCCGCCGCGGGTTGCATGGGGACGCCCAGGATCCACAGCGTGCTCCCCCCGGCCGGGTTCGGGGACAGGAAAACGAACGTCTCGCTGGCCTGACCCGTCCGGGTGACGACGGCAGCCGCCTGCCCGGGATGACCCGGGAAGACGAGCCTGGGATTGCCGGCCAGATCGTGAATGACCACGCCGCCGTCCCCGATGACGACGAGCTCGCGCAGCCCCGTTCCGGCGAGGTCGCAGGCCGCGATGGCGGCGGGGGGGAAGAGGAGGGGAAACGTCTGCTCGGCCGCGAACCCGTCCTCGGTGGAGAAGAGGATCAGGGCGAGCGTTCCCGAGGCGTCGACGCCGTAGATATCGGGGCCGTGCTGCCCATCGAGCTGGGCCACCCCCAGGTGCGAGGCTGCGGCCCAGAGGGAATCCTGGCCCAGCGCCGTCGTGGCGAAGGTTCCGTCGCTGTCGGCCCGGGCAAAGGCGCGCAGCCCCAGCAGGGTCGCGGCCAGGAGCTCGTCCCTGCCGTTGGGGGCCGTTCCGGCGAGCCGTGCGATGGCGGTGCTCCGGTTCGGGACCCGCACCGCGGCGTCCCAGATCTCGGGGTTCAGGAGCAGCATGGGGACGTCGCCCCGCAGCACGGCCACGTCGATCTGGGGGTCATCGTTGAAGAGGCCGGCCACCGTCGTGGTCAGAGGCGGGCTCGTGGGGTACCCGAACTCCTTGATGGCGTAGCGGTAGCTGTCGCCCGTCAGGAAAGCCAGGGTCATGGGATTGGCGGGCTGGCGGGCCACGGAAGGGGCGGTGGCCAGGAGTCCGAGAAGGCCGAGCAAGACGATACGGCAGCGCATGGAGAATCCTCTCGTGGACCGACACCCCCTCACCCCTTCAATGTGTCCGAAGGGGTCGATAGTTTCCAGAAAGATGGTGCCCGGCGCGCCCTTTTCTATCAGAGCGTCGATCGGCACCCTGAAGAGGTGGCCGAGATCTTTGCCGATTCGGACCTCGATACCGGAGGATTCCCGTTGAGTGGTCAGAAACCCGGGCTCTCATGGGAGAGGGCTGCGTCGTGCCCCTCGACCCTCTTCTTCTCTCTCGCGTTGGCCATGGCCCTGGCCCTTCCGCTGCCGGGGTGCGCGAGCCCCGCTCCCGAGGAGGGGGCCCCGCTCGCCGTCGGCTCCGGGGGAGGGACCTTCCGGACCCCCGAGGAGTGCTACCTCGACTGGGCGCGGCCCACGTTCCCGAAGGAGGAGCACGCGACGCGACGGGAACGGATGGCGGGTCTCCTCCGGAGCTCGGGAGACGTGTTCCTCGTTCCGTCCCTCCCCGGCCGTTCGGGCGGCGAGACCTTCCGGCAGCTCGATGACTTCCTCTACTTCACCGGGCTCGAGCTCCCGGATGCGATGCTCGTCATCGACGGAGGGAGCGGGGAGTCCACCGTCTTCGCGCCAGGGCGGGATGCGCGCTTCGAGAGCGCAACCCGTCCCAATGATTTTCCGGGGCGGCCGCTCGCGGATGATCCCGCGATTGCGGCCGCGGCGGGCATCGGCATCCGGCCCATCGAGGAGCTCGAACCCTTGCTCCTGGAGTGGGTCAGGTCGGGACGCACGCTCCGGGTCCGGCCCGCGCGGGCCGGCGAGCTCGAGGAGATCGAGACCTCGTTCACGGGGAGACCCGATCCCGTGGAGGTGCTTCGTCTGCATCTCGTGCGCATCGTTCCCGATGCACGGGTCGCGTCGGCCCATGACGAGGTGGCCCGCCTGCGCATGGTGAAGTCGCAGGCCGAGATCGCGGTGATCCGGCGCGCGGTCTCGATCACCGCGGAGTCGATGCGCGAGGCGGCACGCGACGTTCGGCCGGGCGTCACCGAGAGAGATCTCGAAGCAGTCCTCGAGGCAGCGTTCAAGCGGGGGGGCGCCCAGCGCCCGGCCTTTGACTCCATCATCAAGTCGGGAGAGAACTCGCTCTGGCCGTGGCGCATCCTCGCCGCCCATTCCGATCGCCGCAATCGCGCCCTGGAGAAAGGCGACCTCGTGATCTTCGATGTTGGCTGCGAGCTCGACCACTACGCGAGCGACGTCGGACGCACGTTCCCCGCCTCGGGGAAGTTCACCGAGGCCCAGGCCCGGGCGTTGCGGCTCTCCACCGCGGTTGCCGACGCGGTGATGGCGGCTGTTCGTCCCGGGATCACCTTCTCGGAGCTCAAGGAGATCGCTGTTCTGGCGACCCCCGAAGGCAAGCGTCACTGCATGCAGACGGGTCTCTTCTTCGGCCACCACATCGGCCTCGACGTGGGAGACCCTTCGCTCGACATTCCCCTCGAGCCCGGCATGGTGTTCACCATCGAGCCCTGGTACTACGACCACGAGGAGGGAATCGCGGTCTTCGTCGAAGATGATGTCCTGGTGACGGCAAACGGCGTCGAGAACCTGACGCGCGGCCTTCCCCGGCGGATCGAGGAGCTGGAGGCCATGACGGGTGGAGGCGGGTGGTGATCGCAGGGGCCGCCGTGTAGAATGGCAATCTCGCGCTTCTTTGACTGGCGAACGCTTCCCCTGGCAAGCAGAAGGACGAGTGACATGGCAAGAATGATCCGTTCCCTTCCGCTGCTGTTGGCACTCCTCTTCGTCATCGGCCCACCGGTGGCCGGGGCGCAGTCTCCGGTCCGGGTGGAGGGAGAGGCTCTGATCCGGAGGTCTGGCGAGGATCTGCTCGTCCAGCAGGACCTGGCCGCCAGCCCGGACGGCACGTGCTTTCTGGCCTGGTCGCGCCGTGATCCCAACGACCAGCCGATGGGCGCCTTCGGCCAGTACTTCGATCGCCACGGGAATCCGATCTCGGGGCAGATCGTCGTCTCGGATGGTGGCATCGGTCAGCAGAGAGGGATCACCCCGCGCGTGAGCATCAATGCCGCTGGCGAGGTGGCGGTGCTGTCTACCACGCGGGGGGCATCGCCCTACGGTGTCCTGCGTCGCATCAGCCCCGGGGGCGTGATCCTGAACACCAACCGGCCCTTGACCCTCTCTCCCGGCGCGGACGTGGCCATGGGGCCCGATCGCGTGCTGGTCATCTCGCGTCTGGACCGCACCGTGCAGTTCTTCGATTTCGAGGGCGAAGAGGAGATCCGGCCCGCCCTCGATCTCGAATTCCTTGCCGATGCGTTCGCCATGGACGCAGAGGGGAACTTCGTCACGGTTTCTCGGGGGGGAGAGCTCACGGGGCGACGCTTCGATCTCGACGGCAACCAGCTCGGGGATCCCTTCCGCATCGACCAGTCCGGCGAGGTGGGTCTCTTTTTTCCGGACATCGGGATGAACTCGAGCGGCGGCTTCGCGGTGGCGTGGCTCTCCGATGACCTGGTCGTCCGGGCGCGGCAGTTCGCCGCCGACGGGACCCCGGCCGGGGACGAGATCGTGGTCGGCGCGGCCGAGCAGGTGGCGCTGCCCAAGCTCTCGGTCGCGGTGGGGGAATCGCTCGCGTTCCTGGTGGTGTGGTCGGCCACCGATCGCCTCGAGCCGGCGCCGGAGATTTTCGGCCGCTTCGTCGGAGACGACGGAGTCTTGCTGGGCGACGTGTTTCGTGTGAACGAGAACACGTTCGGCTTCCAGGGTTCAGCCGTCACGGCCTCGGGGGATGACGGCATCCCCTGGATCGTCTGGCAGACGACTTTCCAGGGCATCGATCTGGCGGGTCAGAGCTTCCACGACCCTTGTCTGGCCGGAAATGTCGGGGCGGGGCCGGGCCCGGGTCTTGCCTCCCAGGTGCTCACGGTCAACGGGAGCACGGGAGGAGACGATCGAACGGTCCTGGTCCCGGCCGGCGACCCCCTCGAGATCCGCCTCGAAGCCGCTCCCTCGCGCCCGGGTGGAACCTACGTCCTCTATGGCTGGCGAGCGGTGGCACCCGGGAGCTGCCTCCCGATCCGGGTCGGCGGGAATCTTCTGGGCCAGACCACGTACCCGTTGCCCCTGCGACCCGGCGAGACTCCCCAGCCGCTCGTCTGCGTGCGGGGAGACGGCGTTCCCGACCGGGCGTGCCGGGGGGTGACCGAGCTTCCCGGCCCTTCCGGTCTTCCGCTGGTCCTGAACCACCCCGGAACCTCGCGGATCGATCGATTCGCGTTTCAGGCCATCGTGAGGGACACCGCCGCCCCGGCGACCCCCCCTGGCTTCGGGATCAGCAACGTGGTCTTCCTGGAGATCACCCTGCCCTGAGCCCTCTTCTGTCACGGGCGGCCTTCGGCGGGGTGGGAGAGGGGTGCGGACGACCCCGTCGTTGATTCCGGATCGCGGATCGAATTCGTCCACAGGGGAAATTGCGGATGACATCTTTCCGGCAAATCAACCACTCTCCTGTGTGGCCCGCTCACCCACACGAAACCCGGAAGCGCCGAAAAAAGTGACGACGACTTTGAACCCTCCGGACCGCCCGTGGCATCCTCTGGTCGAAGCGAGTCAAGCGGACGGGTCAATGTCCGTACCTCATCCCGCGGCGTTCGCGAAGGGAGAAGAAACCGATGGCAGCTTGCATTTCCTCGTTCGTCGAGCGGGCACGGCGCCCGGAGGACTCGAGGCCAGTTCTGGCGTTGCTCCTCGGCGCGACCCTCGTGGCCGCGTCGCTGCCTGCGGCCGCGCAAATCCCATTCGACGCGGTCCGCCTCGTCGAAGCCGTCGACGATGGCAACGTGCGATCGCTCGTCGCCGCGGATTTCGATCGCGACGGGAATCTCGACGTCGTCACGTTCGGCAACGAGAACAACCCGTCATTCCAGTCGCTCGTGGTCACGTTCGCCGGCGACGGCGGCGGACGATGGCGGCGCGCCTCGTCGGTCGCCGACACCTACAACGGGGCTCGATTCGCGGCCGCCGGCCACATCGACGGCGACGGATTTCTCGACGTGGTCGTCGATGGGCCGCTTCGACTGTTCCGCGGCGACGGGAGCGGAGGATTCCAGGCGGCCTCGCTGCTGTCCGGTGAAACGACCTATCTCGAGTTCATCCTGGCCGACGTGAACCGCGACGGCTTCGACGACGTCGTGGCGAACGAGAACAGTGGCCTGTTGCGCATTTTCTACTCCGACGGGTTCGGCGGCTTCACGCCGACGGTGATGGGGGGGTCCGGCGCCGGGAGGCCAGCTGTCGCCGATCTTGATCGAGACGGTTGGCCGGACATCGTCCTCCCGCTCCCCCAGATTTGCGGTCACGGCTGCGAGCCGGGAGGCGTGGTGGTCCTCCTTGGCCAGGGCGACGGCACGCTGCAAGCAGCCGAGACCCTCATTCTGGATCTCGACGTCCTCGAGGTGGCCGTCGGCGACTTCGATCGCGACGGCAACCCGGACGTCGGGCTCCGCGTCACTCCCCAGCAAGTGTGGTGGGCACGCGGCGACGGCCACGGTGCCTTCGCCGCGCCGTCCCCGGTCGCGTTCTTCTCCGCCGCGAGGCAATTGACGGTCGCCGACGTCGACGGCGACGGGAATGCCGATCTCGTGTTGCTCACCGCGCGAGGCGCCGTCCCCGAGGGGAATCTCACGTGGCTAAGAGGCAACGGAAACGGCGGGTTCGTCGAGCCGCGATCGATTCCTGTGACGCGAGGCCCGTTCGTATCGGGCCCGTTCGCGCTGGCTGACCTGGATCACGACGGGCTTCCGGAGGCGGTGATCGCCGGGGCTACGGGCTTCGCCGTGTTTTCCATCGTACTGGACGGGAGATTCGTCTCGACGCGGACCGTCGAGGCAGGACGCGAGCCATCCGAGCTGCACCTCGCGGACCTCGACGAAGACCGTCTCGCCGACGTGCTCACGTCGTCGCGACGTCCCGGTGCCCCGATGGCCGCATTCTTGATCGCCGACGGCGTCGGCTCGTTTTCGCCTTTGGCAGCCCCGGTTCCGTCGAACCCGAGGTCGCGTGCCGTCGGCGACCTCTCGGGTGACGGCCATGCCGACCTGATCGTTCAGGCGGAGGACAATTCGGATCGCGTCGACGTGTTCTTTGGAGTCGGCGACGGCTCGTTCGGCCTCGGCCCGACCGTCTTCACGGGGATCTTCCCGCGATCCCGCGGGCAGGGCGCGCGGATGTACGACACCCTCGAGCTCGTCGACGTCGATGCCGACGGTACGTACGAGATCCTCGTCGCGGGTGCGACGGGCGCGCGGATCGTCCGAGACATTCTCTCTCCGTCGGTCACGCTCGGCGCCCTGTTCACGCCGCTTCCGACCTGGGGAGCGCTGAGGCCCGCCGATCTCGACGGGGACTCGCTTCCGGAGCTCGTCGCCGTGGTGCACGAGGCGGCGCGGTTCACGGGCCCGAGCCGACTCGCCGTGTGGCGAGGCGACGGCGCGTCCGGGTTCGTGCTCGCCGACGGGCCGTACGAGCTTCCGTACGGCGCGAGCGCACCGGCGATCGCCGACGTCGACGGGGACGGGATCGTCGATGTCGTCGTCGCGGCGGAAAGCAACTGCTGCGATCCGATCCGCGGCGGTGTCTTCGTGCTGCGCGGAAACGGAGACGGGACGCTTCATGTGCCGTCGCCGCTGTACGTGGGGACCGGATTCTCCCAGGTCGTCGCGGCCGATCTGGATGGCGACGGTCGGATCGATCTCGCGGCGACCCGGCTCGGTGAGACGGTCGTGCTTCGGGGCGACGGGCTCGGCGCGTTCGAGCTCGCAGGCACGTGGACGGCGCCGGCCGAATGCTCGGCCCTGGCTGCCACCGACGTCGAGGGAGACGGCGATCTGGATCTTCTCGTGCTCGACACCCGGGGATACGCGGTCTGGATCCTGCTCAATCGCACGATCGAAGCGCACCTCGCGGCGCGACGCGGCAACGTGAATGCGGCCACCGGAAGCGTGACGGATGTCCTGTTCGTGAATGGCTCCACCGGGGATCCGTCGAGTCGTTCGCTGATCGTCGATCGAACGCAGCCGTTCGAGATCCGCGTCGACACCCCGCCGGCGCTCGCCGGCGGGCGCGCGCCATTCGTGCTCTGGGACTGGGTCGCCGTGCCGGGTCCCGAGACGCTCACGCGCCTTCCCGCGGGGCTCGGGCACATCGCGATGCCCACTCCGCTCTCGCCCTCTCGCGGTCCGCAGCCGCGGTTCGTCGTGAACAACCTCGGCTACCGGCAAGCGCTCGGGGCCGAGAACTGGCCGCGCGGCCCGTCACGACCGGCGCCTTTCGTTCTCCTCAGCCTGCCTGGCGGACTGCCGCGCGCCGCGACGTTTTACCTGCAAGGCCTCATCGTCGATCCGGCGAGTGCCAACGGGGTCGTCGCGGTGACGAACGGCGTTCTCGTCGTCGCCCAGTGAGCAGCTCGCGCCGCATCGCCGGGTTTTCACGGGGGTGTGGCGCACCGATCTCGGCGACTTTGGCTCGGGGAACGGGCCGCCATCGAGAATCGTCTGGTCAGGCGACGTATGGTTTCGCGGTCGCATTCGGATATCATCGGGCCTGGACGAGAAGCGGCTCTGGAAGTCGTATTCGCAGGGATGGAAGCGGATGCGAGCACCGACAGGCGAAGGAGACGAAGATGGAGCGGGAAGCGATTCAACACGGCAGGCGGAGAGGCATGATCGCGACCGGGTGGTTGGTCCTCCTCCTCCTCTGGACCGGGATGCCCGCCGAAGGCCGGGCGGACGGAAGCTCACTCGAGGAGCAGATCGGGGCGTACCTTCGCGCGACCTATCCGGCTGACGAGCCGGGCGCCGCGGTGATCGCGGTCCGCGAGGGCGAGGTCGTCTATCGCGCTGCCCACGGGATGGCGAACCTCGAGCACGGCATCCCGCTCGAGCCGGATATGGTCTTTCGCCTCGGCTCGATCACCAAGCAGTTCACCGCCGCAGCGATCCTCCTCCTCGAGGAGCGAGGAAAGCTCTCGATCGAGGACCCGATCACGAAGTTTCTTCCCGACTATCCGGTCCGGGGCCACGAGATCACGGTGGCGCATCTCGTCTCCCATACCTCGGGCATTCGAAGCTACACCGGGATACCGGGGTGGGTGCAGACGAAGATCAAGCAGGACCTCACCCTCGAGGAGCTGATCGACGGCTTCAAGCTGGAGCCGATGGACTTCGCTCCCGGCGAGCGCCTGCAATACAACAACTCGGGGTACGTGCTGCTCGGCGCGGTGATCGAGAAGGCCTCCGGCAAGAGCTACGAGGAGTTCATTGTCGAGGAGATCTTCCGACCGCTCGGCATGAGCTCCTCCTGCTATGGAGACCACGCTCGGATCATTCCGCGGAGGGTCTCGGGCTACGAGCGGGGGAGCGACGGCTTCCGGAACGCCCAGTACCTGAGCATGAGCCAGCCCCACGCCGCGGGTTCCCTGCTGTCAACCGTCGACGACCTCGCGAAGTGGGACGCCGCCCTCTATACCGACGCTCTCCTCGGCGCGGAGTCACGCAAGAAGCAGGTCCAGCCGTTTCCTCTCAATGACGGAGAGTCGACGCGATACGCCTATGGGCTGTTCATCGGAGACTTCCGTGGACAGCCAATGATCCAGCATGGCGGGGGGATCTTCGGGTTCTCCACCTACGGTCTGCGCCTGCCTCGAGACCGGGTCTACGTCGCGGTGCTCACCAACGGCCCTCGGCCTGTCCCGCCGGGGCTCGTCGCGCAGAAGATCGCGGCCATGGTGATCGAAGACCCCTTTCCGGATCGAAAGGCGATCTCGCTCGCCCCGTCGAAGCTCGATGAGTACACCGGGGTCTACCGGATGGACGACGACGCGACGAGAACCGTGACCCGCGTCGACGGTCAGCTCTTCACCCAGCGAACCGGAGGTGGCAGGCAGCCGATCGAACCCGAATCCGAGAAGCTCTTCTTTTACCCGAATTCGTTCACCTACCTCACCTTCGAGCGGGATCCGGGTGGCAAGGTGACGCATATGCTTTTCTACCCCGAAGGGGAAGAGACGGCCGAGCGGGCCGAACGCACCGGGGATGCGCCCGCGGGGCCGGTCGCGGTCAAGGTCGACCCGGCGATCTACGAGCGCTACGTCGGCGTGTACGAGATCGGGCCTGGGTTCGATCTGGCCGTCACCTGCGACGGGGAACGGCTGTTCGGGCAAGCGACCGGTCAAGGCGCAGCCGAGCTCTTTCCCTCCTCCGAGACCGAGTTCTTCTTCAAGGTGGTGGACGCGCAGCTCCGGTTCGTTCCCGGGGACGGGGGCCGGGCAACGCACGCGATCCTCATCCAGGGAGGGCGGGAGATCAAGGCCTCGCGCAAGAGCGGGTGAGGGCCGGATCGAAGGGCCAACGGTTTCTTCGAGTTTCTCCGCACACCTCGCTCCGGATCGGTCCTCTTGTCTCTCGTGGAGAGAGACGGGGTGGGCCGTGGACGGGTCTTCCGGGGCCAGGTTCGTGACCCATGTCGTGTCTCCGTCGAGTCCGTGAGTCCTCTCTTCGGAGACCATGAGCCATGTCACGAGCCCTCGATCTGCACCGGATCTACCTCGCCTTTCTCCCGGTCCTTGTGGGCCTGCTCCTCGTCCTTCTTCCCGACTCCCCGGCACTGGCACAGGGCTGCATTCCCCCTCCGCTCGGTATCGAGGGATGGTGGGATGCCGACAACGTGTTCGATTCCGTGGTCTGCCGGAACCTCACCAGCTCGCCCTCCAACGGGATCCTGCAGAATGGCGTATCCCTGGTGCCAGGGCAGGTGGGGCTGGCCTTCTCGTTCGATGGCGTCAACGACGACTTCGTGTGCGATGGGTCCTCCTACCAGTACACCGACGAGCTCACGATCGAGTTCTGGGTGCGCTCCACGGGCCCCCAGCTCCAGACCACGGTCTCTCTCGTCACCAAGGAGCACGGGCCCGACAACACGGGCTGGGTCATCCAGGGCGGGGGCGCTTCGGGAAGGATGACCTTCTCCGTCGGTACCGGCACCGCCTATCTCGGGGTCACCTCGATCACCGGGGTCCTGGATGACCGCTTTCATCACCTTGCCGCGGTGTTTGATTCGAATCTCGCCACCGACCACATCAAGATCTACGTCGATGGAGTGCTGGAGGCGACGAGCACCACTTCCGACCTTCTGGCACCCAATAACCGGCTGATCCGGGTCGGCAGCGGCCTGGGCGGTACGAGCCGGTTCCTCCGGGGGCTCATCGACGAGTTCACGATCTACGGCCGGGCCCTCTCCACGCAGGAGATCCAGGAGATCGTCTCGGCGGGGTGCTCGGGCAAGTGCGGCGCGGACCATCGCGGACCGCGACATGAACGCCGGTGTGGCCATGGCGACCAATGGCACGGTGGCGGTCATGGGCGCGCCGGGATTCAGCCAGGCCATCAATCGCGTGTACGCTTTTGACATCCCTCCGGCCGCCACTCCGAACTACCGCCCGGTGGCCGACGCCGGCCCCGACCAGTCCGTCGATGAGCAGACCCTCTTGCAGCTCGACGGCACGGGCTCCTTCGATCCCGACCTCGACCCGCTCGCCTACTCGTGGGCCCAGCTCCAGGGGATCATCCCGAGATCATTCCCCTCCGCAAGGGGAGCCGGGTCCGGAGGCCCGGGAGGTTCCCCTGAGAGCGAGGCTGGATCCTCGAGAGCGGGGTGCCATCGACGAGCTCCTCGCCGCCGCCAGGAGCTATCTCAGATCCCACACCCAGGCCGTGGGTCCGTCGCCGGCGAAGGCGATGACGCTTCCGTCCCGGGAGAGGGCCAGAGCGCCGTAGCTTGCGCCTCGGCTCGTGTCCTCGCCCACGAGGGTCAACACGTGGCGGCCCGTCCTTGCATCGAAGATGCGGACGGTGCTGTTCTGGGACGAGACGAGGATGCGCTCGCCCCGGCATCGAAGCCTACCGCCTGGGCCGAGCTCACCCCCGGCAGGAGCCCGCCGGATCCGTCCAAGAGGCTCCACACGCCGACGCCGCTCTGGCCGGCGGTCGCCACGCGGTCCCCCCGGGGATCGGAGGCCACGTCCTCGAGCTGGCCCGAGACGAGCACCCGACGCGTGCGCTCGTCTCCGCTCTCCGGATCCCACAGACACAGGGTGCCGTCGAAACCAACGGAGGCGAGGGATCTGCCGTCGGGCGAGAACGTGACGTAGGTACGGTCCTGTCCACTGCGGATGACCTCCGCAGCTCGCCCGTCTCAAGATCCCAGAGTCGGATGACGTCGTCCTTGGCCACCGCGGCCAGAAGGTCCCCCCGGGGCGACAGGCTGACCGAGCGCGTCTCGTCTCCCTCCCCCCGGTAGAGGCTCCGGACCGGATCGACCTCGAGGGGAAAGAGCCGCACCGCGGTTTCTCGGCGCCCAGATCGTACGACCCGATCCTCTCGAAGGGGTTGCACTGCCACAGGGTCACTCCGCCCCGGCCATCGGCGGCGAGAAGCCGCGTGCCCGAAGGGTCGAAGGCAACACTGGTCGTCCTTCCCAGCTCGGCGACCCTTCGTCCGGAGGCGGCATCGAAGAGCCGCCCCGGCCTTTCGGTCGCCGCGGCGAGAAGATCCCCCCCGGGAGAGAAGTCGAGGTCCCGGAGGTTCCCCACTTGCTCCTTGACTTGCCAGATCCTCTCACCTCCGGGAAGTCCATGGACCCTGACGTCGTGATTGCTTCCCGCCGCGACCCGACTCCCATCGGCACTGAAGGCGACCCGGATGCCAGCATGCGGCCCCGCGACGACGGAAACCGTCTCGGCCGTCTCCAGATCCCAGACGTGCACGCGCGTGTCCTGACCTCCGGCGGCCACCCACCGCCGATCCGGAGAGACGTCGAGCCCATAGACGGTTCCCTCCAGACCCCGGAACGTTCGCAGCGCGGGGTGGGCCCGGTTGCTCAGGTAGCGCCACTCCAGGTTCCTGAGGTCCTCGTCGCACGCCTCGAGCGCCCGGGTGAGGACGGAGGAATCACCACTCTCGAGGGCGTGCTGGGCCCGGTGGATATTCTGGAAGCAGACGGCGCGCCGCAGCTCCTCGAGGCGCCGGTTCCCCTCGCTTCTTGCCACCTCGAGGTCGGGAGGGATGTGACTCGAAGACGTTGACACACCTCAGATCGTGCTGGTTCCGGTTCACGAAGAACTCGATCACCTCGGCACCATGGATGTCGGTACACTCCGTGAGGCGGAATCCCAGGTTGGTCAGAAAGGGTGGGCGACAGTCATCGAGCCCGAGGATGGCGGCGGGGCCGTATCTCATGTTTCCCCCTTGCTTCGATCGGGTGATGGATGTCCCCCCGATGGGGACGCGGTTCCTCACACTCGAGTCCCGATTAAGGGCGCACTGTTGGAGAAAAACCGAGAAGACATGCTACTCGTCTTCCGGCCGCTCTTCCTCGAGCCCCTTCAACTTGAAGGCCAGCCGGCGAATGGCGGCGACTCTTGCCCGCAGCACCATGTCGCGGGACTGTCCGGTTCTCTCTCCGATGGCGGAGTCCGACAGCCCCTCCATCGAGAGCTCGAGGATCGTGCGCGACGTCTCGTCCAGCTCCTCGAGCCGGGAGCGGAGAAGCGTCCTTCGTTCGGAGTCGGAGGCGGAGCTGGCGGGACCCGGGTCGGGGGACGGCACCGGGATTTCTCCCGAGCCGTCTCCGCCGCGGGCGATGGGAATCTCGCCATGGGCACTGCGCTTCTTGGTCTTCCAGTGGCGCGCCTTCTGCCGGATCTTGTGGTCGACGATGGTCACCAGCCACCGGTAGAACGATCCCGGTCCCTGCCACTCGAACCTGCCGATCCCCTGCAGGGCCTCGCGCATGCCCGTCTGCACCAGGTCGATGGATTCCATGCGCCTGCGGAGGGGGACCGACATCCGGTTCCTCACCTGGCGCAGGACGGGCTCGAGGTAGTGCTCGAAGAGGGCGTTCCTGGCGTCGTCGTCGCCTCCCTGGGCGCGCCGGACAAGATCGGACAGGTCGTTCTCGGAGGGGCCTTGTTCCATGCTTGCTACTGACCCGAGTGCTTTTTCGCGCCCGGTGCTGCGGAGATTCCCGCAGAATCCATCGCGGTATCCGACGGCACCTCCCAGATCTTGACCGTGTTCCCGGGGCCGGGGGCGGCCAGGGTGCGGCCATCGGGAGAGACCACGAACGGGATCACCCGATCGGGATCCCCGCCGGTGAGCGAGAGCAGAAACCTTCCCGTGGTGGCCTCGAAGAGGTCGATGGTGCCGGCGCGGCCGGTGGTGGCGACGCGGCGGCCTCCGTCGAGCCACCCCGAATCCAGCACGGCATTCTTCTCGTCCTGGCGGGACTCGAGATCCACCAGGACCTCGAAGGTCTCACCATCCAGGATCGAATGGCCTGCGTCGAAGAAACCCGTCACCAGGAGCCGTCTACCGTCCGGGGAAAAGGCGGCTCTCCCGAAGGTCGCGCGCGAAGGAGAGGCGAGCTGACGGAGCGGTTCCCTGGTGAGCCAGTCCCACAGGACGAGCGAGCCTCCGTAGCAGGCGGCAAGGCGATCCCCGTCGGGCGTGAAGCTGCAACCCCTTGCCCCCAAGAGGTTGCTGAGGGAGGTCGCCCCCGCCCCCTCGATCGGCCAGATGGTGATCCCGCCATCGGACACGACGATCAACGTCCTATCCCGGGGAGAGATCGCGAGCAGCATGGTTCCGTTCGTGTGCATGATGCGAAAGCGTCGTTGCAGCTTTCCTGCGGGGAGATCCCACAGCGAGACCATGCCGTCTCTGGCCCACGCGGCAAGGGTGCGGCCGTCGGACGAAAAGGCAAGGGTCACGACGTTTCCGCTGGACTCGAGGGAAAGGGGGAGGACTTCGCCCTCGAGGCCGCAGAGGGCTACCGTGGCTCCGTCGAGTCCGAGGGCGAGCAGCGAGCTTGCCGGCGAAAAGGCAAGAGACAGGCACGGGCCTTCGAGCTCCAGCGTGCGTTCCCCGGGTCGCACTCCTTGATGCCAGAGGGAGACGGCGCCCGAGTAGTCGCCAACGAGGAGCCTCTCGTCGTCGAGCCAGGAAAAAGCGACGACCCGGGACGAATGGCCGGGAAGGCGACCTTTCTCCTCGCCGCTTCCAAGGTCGAGGAGACGGGCGGAGGTCCCGTCGTCCGTGGCCACGAGGCCTCTCCCGGGGGAGATCGCCGCGACGGCAAAATTCTTTGGCAGCGGAAACTCGCGGATCTTCTCTCCCGTCTCCGTGCTCCTTACCTGCACGAAGGAGACGTGTTCCGAGGGAGCAAGGCCATGCCGGCCCCGGTAGCCGGTCGTGGTCACCGAGGCCAGGAGGGTTCCGTCCTCGAGGAATTGCAGGAAGCCCGGCTTGGACCCGAGGTCCAGCTCGCCTTTCGTCTCGAGGGAGGCGGTGTCCCACAGAAGGACCTTGCCGTTCGTGTCCCCGGAGGCGAGGCGGCTTCCATCGTGCGAGAGCGCGAGACGGACGGGAGCGCTCGTGTGTCCGCGAAGGGTCTGCATCGGCTCTCCCGAAGCGACGTCCCACACGCGCAGGGAAAGGTCGCTGGCCGAGGTGACGAGCCGCGCTCCGTCGCCGAGGAACAGCACGTCCTTAAGCTCGGCGGTGTGACCTTCGAGGATTTGGAGGGTCTCTCCGGTGGCGACGTCCCAGATGCGGGCCGTCCGGTCCCGGCTCGCCGAGACCAGGAGTCGCCGGTCGGGCGAGAGGTCCATCTGGTCGATGTACGCCGCGTGTCCCTTCAGGACCCGCACGAGGTCTCCCGTGGCGACGTCCCAGATGCGGATGTCCGTGTCGTAGCCGCAGCTCGCGAACCGGCCCCCGGGAAGAGGAATGATGTCGCGAATGCACTTCGCGTCGGGAGAGGCGAACCTCCTCAGCCAGGGCTCGGCGCGGGCCCGGAGATGCCTCCACTCCCAGCGGCGGAGATTCGGGTCGCAGCCATCCAGGATGCGCATCATGAGGCCGTAGTCGTCTTGCTCGAGAGCCTGGGCGGCCCGGGCCACGCTGTTGGAGTAGACAAGACCCCGCAGCTCCTCGACCTGCTCCTGGGCCCGGGCTCGCGCGGCTTCGAGCCCACGATTGGCCTTCGAGAGAGCCACCTCGCGCTCCTGCAGCTCCTGCTTGCTCCGTCGCTCCACGCCGGCGATGACGAGAAGGCCCGCCACCACCGCCAGAGCGGTGGCCGCGGCCGCGAGGGCGGGGATCCGGTTGCGCACGACCCATTTTCTGGCCTCGGCCAGGGCCCCTGTCCGGTGGGCGCTCACCACGCGTCCCTCCTGGTAGGCGCGCAGGTCGGCCGCCATCTCGAGGAGATCCGGGTAGCGATTCCCGGGCTCGCGGCTCATCGCCTTCTCGCAGATGGAGACGAGCTCGGCCGGAACGTCCCGGGCGATGCGCTCGAGGGGTTCGGGCGGACCGATCCGCACCCTTTCCAGGAGCTCTTCCGCGGTGGGCGTGGTGCCCCGGGAAGCGTAGGGGCGCCGTCCCGACAGGAGCTGGTAGAGGATGGCGCCGGTGGAGTACACGTCGGAGCGGATCCCGATCTCCTCGATGTGTCCCCGCGCCTGCTCGGGAGGCATGTAGGCCGGAGTCCCCACCACGGCTCCGTCCATGGTCAGGATGGACGACGTCGGGGTGTCGTTGGCCATCCGCCGACGCAGGGACTCGATGTCGAGAGAGACCTCCTGGCTCGAGAACGAGCTGTCCGCCGTCACCGGCTCGGGCCGGAGCACCCGCGCCAGCCCCCAGTCGAGCACGAAGGTCTCCCCGAAGCGACCCACCATCACGTTGCTGGGCTTGAGATCCCGGTGAATGACCCCCTTGCTGTGGGCGTAGGCCATGGCCTCGCAGACCCTCTCCATGACGGTGAGGGCGCGGACCAGGGTCCAGCCTTCCTTCCCTTCGTGGACCAGATCGATGACCTCCCCCAGGTGTCGTCCCTTCACCAGGGGCATGGTGAAGAAGATGTGTCCCCGGGAGTCGATGCCGAGATCGTGCACGGAGAGGATCGAGGGGTGCTGGAGCTGGGCCGTGACCTGGGCCTCCTCCAGCATGCGGGCCACGGGCCGGCTGCCCGAGCTTCCCCTTGCCGTCGGCCAGGCCTTCTCGGGAAGGAGCTTCATGGCCACGATGCGGCGGAGCCTTGCGTCCCACACCCGGAGGATCTCGCTCATGCCTCCCCGGGCCACCGAATTCAGAACGTGGTAGGCGGCGGGGTCGCGGGGACGCCGGAGCTCGTCGAGGAGCTCGGGCAAGGGGAGGGGCCGGGGAGGTTCGTAGGAGGTGGTCTCGCCTCCCACGTCGGTCACGCCCGAGGACTCACCATCACTTCCGAGGAGCTCCCATACCGACTGCATCTTCCGCAGGAGGGGAGTGAGGCGGCCGTCTCCCTGGCAGAAGCCCTCGAGGGTGAGGTCGGGCTCCCGCTCCTTCCGGTGCAGGTATTCGAGAAACGCGGCGTCGGCCCTTGCCGCGAGGTCGTCCTCTGTCATGTCCTGGGTGGCTCGCAGGGATCCTGTGATTGTCCCATTGAACCCGAAAGTGGCCGTGGCAGCAAGCTTCCGCCCTGGCTCCTTGACCCGGACTAGTCGCGACGACGGCCGGGCAACGCACGCGATCCTCATCCAGGGGTTTGTCGCGACGCCACCGGCAGCGCGGCACGACCGCATTCACCCCTATCCCCTCCCGGTGTGGTCCTCTTCTCGAGTCGTGGCGCCACAAGAGCCCGGGCCGCGTTTCCGGACCGATGCTTGCTCTCGCTCCGCGTCCCGTCCAGAATGAGGACCTCCCGCATCCCATGGGAGACCACGGGTCGCAGACGAGTCGGATGATCAGAAGAGAAGGGAGCCTCGCGTTGCCGATGAAGAACATCTATCCGTCGATTCTCGTGTTCGTCTCCGGCGCGGCGGTGCTCGCGGTGGAAATCCTCGGAACCCGTGTCCTCGGCCCGTTCTACGGGGTGAGCCTCTTTCTCTGGTCGGCGCTGATCACGGTGACGCTGCTCGCCCTGAGCGTCGGCTACGCCGTGGGCGGGCGCTGGGCCGACCGGGGGCCCCGGCTGGATCGCCTCTGCTTCCTCCTCGTCGGAGCCGGTGGTTGGCTGCTCCTCCTTCCCCTTCTGCGCACCCCTGTTCTCCGGATCACCGAGCCCATCGGGCTCCGGTTCGCGGTCCTGGTGGCCGCCTTCCTGCTCTTCGCACCACCCTTGACCCTCCTCGGCATGGTCAGCCCCTACGCCATCCGGCTCCGGGCCTCGAACCTGGGCGAGGTGGGACGCACCGCGGGCGACCTGTACGCCTTGTCGACCATCGGGAGCGTCCTCGCGGCTCTCCTGACCGGCTTCTTCCTCATTCCCTATGTGGGCGTCAATCGTTTGACCTTTTTCGTGGGCGTCCTCTTGATGGTGGTTGCCCTGGTGGGCCTTCTCGGCGCGCGCAGGTTCGGCACGGCCGGGGTCACGGCGGGGGGCATGGTGCTTCTGGCCTTCCTCAGCCTCGGGGCCACCACCGAGAACCCGGATCCCGAGCGCGGCCTCCTCTCGGTGGAGCAGAGCGCCTACGCCGAGATCCGCGTCGTCGACGTCGATGGGGTCCGCCACATGGTCATCGACGGAGGCACCCACACCATCGTCGATGCCGAGACGTACGAGTCCTTCTTCCCCTACGTCCACGTGCTGGACGTGCTGAATCACATCGTGGAAGAGCCCGGTGACCTCCTCCTCGTCGGTCTGGGGGGTGGCTCGGTGGCCAAGCTCTTTGCAAACCAGGGCTGGAAGGTCGACGCGGTGGAGATCGATCCCGTGGTGACGAAGATCGCGCGGCGGGACTTCGGCCTCGAGGACTCCGAGGCCAGGGTCTTTCACGAGGACGGACGCCGCTACCTCTCGGTCACCCCGAAGACCTACGATCTCATCGTGCTCGATGCCTTCGGCAGCAGCTCCATCCCCTTCCACGTCGTCACCCGGGAATCCTTTGCCCTGGCGGCGACGCGTCTCGCGCCCGAAGGCATCCTGGCCATGAACATCGAGGCCGTGGGCTGGGAAGATCCTCTCGTCGGCTCCCTCGCCGCCACGCTGGGAGAGGAGTTCTCCCACGTCGTGGCGCTTCCCATCGCCGAGCCCCCGAACACCATCGGGAATCTGGTGCTCCTCGCCTCACGACGCGAGCTGGAGCTGGCCCGCGAGATTCCGCCGACATCGGGCCGGTTCAGCACCATCTACCACAAGAATCACGCCTGGGACAATCGCTTCGAGCCGGAAACGGAGGGCGCTCCCGTGCTCACCGACGATCTCAATCCCGTGGACATCTGGGCCGAGCGCATCAACCGCGTGGCTCGCCGGGGTCTGCACGAGTACTTCGAGGATGGAGTGGGCTGGTAGGGGGGCGGGCCGCGTCGTCGGGGGCTCTCGCCGTCACTGATCGTCGAGGGGACGAATCACACCGGTCTCTTCCACCACCACGGGGTGTCCTTCGAGGCTCCGGGGCAGATTCCTTTCCAGCTCCTCCGTCATCGTCGCCACCAGGATCTTGAGGCACGGAGTCTTGCCGTCGTCCAGAAGACCGACGGCGACACCCACCACGGCTGGAATGGCCATGAGCTCGGCGGCGTGGGCCTCGAGCACGAGGTTGATGGCCGCAAATTCCGGGCTGTCGGCGGTCAAGGGTTTCCTTTCGTCACGCAGATCCGTGCTTCCCGGGTCCCGGTGACAGGTCATGCTGCAGGCCGGAACCAGGCACGTGAGGAGCAGGACCCCGAGGAGAAGGGGAATCCGTGTCCTCCTCGAGAATGGAAAGAAAAGAGCACTCGCCCCTGTGGGCGAGTGCTCCGTGTCAGACAGGAAACCATGCGTCGTTCGAGGACGCTTCATCCAACGTTGGCCTAGCTAAGCTAGTTGCCGACCATGGTGGCGCCGAAGAAGCTCAGCACCTCGCCGATCGGGTTGGCCACGGCAAGAGAGTTGCTGCCGGCAAAGAGAAGGCCCACGGCCCTCGGATTGCTGCTCGCGTCCTCCACCATCAGCGAGCCGGAATCGCCGCCGCCGAGGAACTTGCTGCCCCGGTTGCCGATGATGATCTGGCCCGTGAAGGTCTTGGTGAAGGCCGAGCCTCCGGCGCACTCGTTGTCGTAGGCGACCGAGACCGTCGCGTTGAGGCTGTCCACCTTGCTGCGGGTGAGCCCGGTCGTGCGCCCACTCTTCTTGACGGCCTGGTTGACGGAGGCCCCGACGGTCGCCGACGAGATGGTGCCCACCTCCAGGATGGAGGCGCTCACCGCTCCGGGGATGATCGTTGCCGAGGAGCAGTCGACGTTGCTGCCGGGAAGCGAGCTCGTCTTGACGAGCGTGGCCACGTTCTGGGCGTTATTGGCATTGCAGCCGACGTCGATGAGGCCGGGCTGGATGATGAAGTCGCCCGTCTGTGCCGTGGTTCCGTTGCCGCCATTGACGATGTCGGCCTCGAACACGTGGTAGTTGCTGAGAATGCGCTGCTGACCGCCAACCTGGATCAGGGCTCCCAGGGTGCCGCCGCAGCAGAATCCGTTGGCAAGATCATTGCGCCAGCCGCCCGAGGTCCCGAGCTGGATGGGCAGGCTCTGGATGGCCTTGTGGTCGACACCGCCGCCGCCGCCGCCACCGGGCCCCTTCACGGCACGGAACGGACCGGTCATCCGGACCCACACCTCGACGCCGTCGAGCTCGGAGGGAATCCTGCGGAGCGTCCTTGCCTTGGAAGGGCTTTCCTCGTTGACGTAGACGATGACGGCGAGCTCGCCGTTGTCCCCGAGGCCGGTCGCCGTGCCCAGGATGTCGGGCTCGGACATCAGCTCCGGGGTGTAGTGGTCTTGCACCGCCATCACCGCATGGACCTGCGGGTTGTCGAGATCCAGGAGAATCCTCTGCTGGCTCTGACCGGGGGCGGCCACCACGAACAGGAGCAGGGCGACGACGATGGTCACCGCGAGGCTCCCTCTTGACGGTCCACGCATACTCGACCTCCTTCGTAAGGTTCTCGAAAGAAAGCATGTCAAGCCCCACACGGGCTTGCGAAAGACCCGTCCACGAGATCGGGGACGATTGTGGAGAGGAAGAGCCGGAATGTCAAGCGGAGTTTCCTCGGGGGGGGCGTTCAGAGGATGGTCGAGGTGGCCGATCGACGGAGGTCGTTCGCCCGGGTCAGGGGAAGACGTCGAGGGCGAGGATTCCGCCGGCGAGTGTGCGCTCGTGGGCACGAGCCGCCTCCGTATCGGGAGAGAAGGGATCGTCGGGGGCGGGACGTCCGGGAAGGAGAGAGTCGAGGTCGAGCAGGAGGGCACCCGTCTCCTGGCAGGCCTGTCGCACGAGAGTGGCGTGTTCGGCGAGGCCGGTCCAGAGGGCCGTTTTCGGGGCCGAAGTCTGCGCACCCGGGGCATCGGCAACCAGCACCGGGATGCCTCCGGCGGCGAGGACGAGCTCGGCAAGGGTAACGAGATTACGATGAAACGCCCCTGTCGTGAACGACGGCAGGGGTTCCGGGGAGGAGAGGCGAGCCTCGACGCCAGGGACATCCACCTCCACGAGGTCCCGAAGGGGGGGGAGGGACGGGAGTTCGGATGGGGGCATCAGCCGCATGGCGAGCCGGCTACAGGAGAGCCAGCCCTCCGGGGATCCGTTCTCGCTCGAGATGATTCTGCGGAAGTGAGCGTAGCTCGAGACGTAGCCGGGGAGCGCCCGAGGCCGTAGATCCTCGCACCCCGGATCGACGACCACGACGTCGGGCGCGTAATCCTGGACGACGAGGCAGTAATGGGCGAGCGCTTCGGCGCTCGTCCATCCGGGCGTGCGGCAGTCGAGCACCTCGAGGTTGGCGACGGTCTCGAGCAGAATGCTCGTGACGTCCGGGGAGAGGTCGCCCTTGCCCGGTGCCGCTCCCAGAATTGCGATGCGGGGGTGGGTTGTCCGATCGGGGAGCGAGACGTTGCCCCGGCAGAAGCTCGGAAGAACAGGCCTCGCGCCTGGATCCCGGGCGCACACGAGGTGTGGGTGGGCGATGATTCCGGGTGCGAGCACGAGGTTTCCAGCTCCCGCCACGACCTGTGGCGAGAGTGCTCCGGTGGCCTCGAGGATGCGGACGGCGGCCTCGGCGGCCAGAAGGGCCACCAGCACGAGGCCCAGAGGGCGAAGGAGCCTCATCGGCGCCTCGCTTCCCGGGGGGGATGATCGGGGTCCAGAATCCCTTCCCCGGCCAGAGCTTCGAGCAGGATTCGTGCCTTGAACCGGTTGCCGCGAGGCGTCAGGTGGCAGATGTCGAGGAATTCACCCTCGAGGGTGTCTCTTCTCGCCTCGAACTCGGTGGCAAGATCGACCAGGATGTAGCCGCGCTCCCGCGCCAGCTCGCGAATGAGACGGTTTTGCTCCTCGAGGGCCTGGGCCAGAGGATTCGGCTTCTCGCCGAGGTCGAGCTTGCCGGGCATGGTCGTGAGAACGATACGCCCTCCGCGAAGATGCACGAGGTCGCTGATCGTGCGGAGGTTTCGGAGAAAGCCTGTGGACGTCTCCGGCGAGAAGAGGAGCTCGTCGCCCGGACGGAGCTCTGGACGAGCACGCGTCACGAGGTGACGGATATCCCACCGTTTGAGCTGGAGGTAACTCAGATAGCCGTAGAGGCGGCTGACCCGGATCAGGATCCGGGAGAGGGCGCTCGACCGGTAAGGCTCCCATGGTTTTCTGAAGTGGAAGTAGTCGGACCGGTATCCGGGCAGGGCCCTGGGCTCGATGTCGTTGATGGCGTGATGGACGATGACCAGGTCGGGCTCGAGATCCTGAGCGAAGAGAACGTAATTGACGAGAGTCTCGGCGGTCGTCCAGGCGGACACCCCGAAGTTCGCGACCTCGACCCTGGCCAGGTGGACTTTCCCCAGGAGGAGCCCCAGGAAGTAGGGATATGAGCCCTTGTACCCCATCCTGTTTCCGCTTTCGGTGGTCGAAGCACCCAGACATAGGATGCGGAGCGATGCAGGATCCCGTCGTGGGGAAAGGTTCGGAGTGGCGAAGCCGAGGTCGCTCACATCCCCGCGGTTCCTGGCCACTCCGAACAGGACATGTGGCCGCGGCTCGTAGTCGACCGGTGCTCCCGACAGGATCAGGGTCTGGATGTTCGCGAGGTCGAGCCGGGTCATCCCCGACCAGGAGTGTACGAAGAGACGGCAGGCGACCTCGACAGCCAGGAGGGAGACGACGAGCGAGGCGAATGCCAGGACGAGCCGCGTCCGCAGGCCGATCTCGATGCGGGACGCTCGGCGGCCGGAACGTCGTGGCGGAGGAGGGCAAATGGGCATGTGGTAGACCGGTGCCGGCGGCGAATCGAGCCGTTCTTCTCGGGGAGGATTCGGGTACCGTGGCTGCCCGGTCGTCTCCTTGTTTCTCTATTTGATGTAGCCGAGGAGTCGGAGCTTTTCCTCGGCCTCGGGACCAAGAGGCTGTATCTCGCCCGGCCCGGGAGGCTCCAGTACGGGCTCGAGACCACCACGTCTGGCGGTGATCCGGGACTCGATGGATCGTAGGTCCCGCAGAATCCCGCGAGCTCGTTCGAGAAGCTCCGGAGCCAGCGGCGTGTCCACATCGGTGATGCGGTGCACCGGGAGGAGGCTCGGCTCTGGCCCCAGGCTCAGAAGGACCTCCCGCTTCCTCTTCAGCTCGGGCTGCATCACCCGGAGCATCATGAACTCTTGGCCCACGATTCCCCGGCCGTAGCCGTGCCTCAGGTATCGTTCGCAGAGGGCGCCCGAAAGGGCAGCACGGGGTTTGCCGAGAAGATCGCTGGCCGGCACACCGGGGGGGAGCTCGAGGCCCAAGATCGACGTGAGGCTGGGCAGGAGATCCACCTCGGACACCGACTGCTCCACGACCTCACCCCGTCGCTTCTTCCCTGGAAGCCGCACCAGGAGGGGCACATGACATTGGACCTGGTACGGAACCAGCCCGTGGCCCCAGAGAGCCGTGCCGCCGACGGTCTCCCCGAAGGACTCGCCATGGTCGCTGGTGACCACGATCAGCGTCCTGTCCAGAACACCCAGGCGCGCGAGCTCATCGACGAGCCGTCCGAGCTCCCGGTCCGTGGCGTAGATCTCCTGGTCGTAGCGCTCGATCAGTCGGTCGATCTCGGCGGGATCCTCGGGAAGGAGAAGCTCGTCTCGCTTGGTCACGCCGGGCGAGAACGACGTGTATGTGGGGGAATCTCCGCGTTGGCTTCCGAACGGGTAATCGATGGAAGGGTCCGGCTCGTAAGGGGCGTGGGGGTCGAAGTAGTTCAGGAACAGGAAGAACCGGGAGTCGGCGACCTCCCGAAGCCAGGGAATGGCCGCGTCGTTCGTTGCCCGGGCCATTCGCTGGGGCCCGGCGTAGTCGTCGTCGTAGACGTCGAAGCCCTGTGCGAAGCCGAGGGCATGGCTCAGCGCCGGCCCTCCCACGAAGCCTCCGGTGGCCATGCCCGCCGCCTGGCAGATCTCGGCCAGCGTCGTGCATCGCTCATCGAGCCCCATGATGACGTCCGAGTCGCTCCCGAACGCAGCGCGGCAGCCGTGCTCGGTAGGAAGGAGCCCGGTGAAGAGGGAGGCATGGCTCGGTGCCGTCCAGGACGACGTGCTGTAGGCCGCGGTGAAGACGATCCCGTCGCGGGCCAGCTCATCCAGCCGGGGAGTCGTCGGGCGGGTGTACCCGAGATGCCCGACGTGGTCCGCGCGCGTGGTGTCGAACGTGACGACGACCAGGTTCCAGGTCGTCCCTTGCTTTCCGGTCGCTCCCCCGCAGCCGGGCATCAGCGACGCGAGGAGGGCCAGAACCCCCCAGGTGATCGGGCGGTGCCTCCGGATTTTTCGGGTATTTCTTGGCACCATCTCGGCCCTCTGCGGGGAGACCGGTCCCCCCACAGTGTTAGCCCGGATAATTCACGAAGTCGAGCGAACAGGCTACCGGATGTAGGGGATGGTGTGAAGAGGGCCCCCTATGTTGTTCCGGCGTCAATGAGCCACCGTCTTGCGCCGATGTCCGGACCGTTACGA